>ERZ778512.57-NODE-57-length-124720-cov-16.969069_pt1 | contig 124720 bp, 102 predicted proteins | sample MGYA00510346_ERZ778512 | MGnify/ENA primary metagenome ERZ778512 (study PRJEB29527, sample SAMN07138962) | mouse gut metagenome | material: feces | host: mouse | place: China:Nanjing | collected 2016-01-25 ...
GCTTGAAGGGATTCGAACCCCCGACCCACGGCTTAGAAGGCCGTTGCTCTATCCAACTGAGCTACAAACACATCCTCGGTTTTAAAACCGAAAGCGGGTGATGGGAATCGAACCCACATATCCAGCTTGGAAGGCTGGTGTTCTACCACTGAACTACACCCGCACGGGCATTACTGCACTTGTTGAAACATCGGGGTGACAGGATTTGAACCTGCGACCTCCTGGTCCCAAACCAGGCGCTCTAGCCAAGCTGAGCCACACCCCGAAAGGCTATCTTACCGTCTTACGCAAGTGCTCTTGCCTGACGCAAGATAAAATATACCATAGGGAAAGTGAAAAGTCAACACTTTTTTTAGGAATATTTTTATCTATTCCATTTTCTGACATATTTCCCCGGTTTTCCCTATCTCCCATATCAGTTCCCGTCAAAATACATACCTTTGGGGGATGGCACCTGTGGGTCCCCCCAGATGCCAATATATGCTTTTTCTTTTATTTCAGATAATTAATTGTGTAGTGAGCTTCCCCGTCCCTGTCGATTTCCATAAGAATATAACTCGGTTCATGTCCCCACTGTCTGGGATAAGAGATACTTCCCGGATTTAATACGGTCAGATCTTCCTCTATTTTCAGCTCAGGTCTGTGGGTGTGCCCGTACATGACAATTTGGAATCCCCTGGCACGTGCTTCCTCCTCCAGACGGCTGGTCCCCATGGATACGCAATAATAGTGTCCATGTGTGAGCAGTGCATGGTAATCCTCCAGCCACAGCTCCTCCTCCCTGGGAAGCTCGGAAAAGAAATCATTATTTCCTGCCACTATATGTACGGGACATCCTGAGATTGCCTCAATATAGTCCTCATGCCCTTCCACATCTCCCAAATGGATCAAATGCTGGATATCTCCCACTTTCCCCAAAACCTTCTCCAGATTTCCTTCATGACCATGGGTGTCGCTGACAATTAATACCTTCATATTTGAAAGTCCTTTCCATTTATTATAATAAATGTTCCTTCTCCAGCAAAGCTTTCATGCTGCGCAGGGCATTTCCCCTGTGGCTCACGCTGTTTTTCTCATCCGGCGGAAGCTGGGCAGTGCTGCAGCCCCTGTCAGGAAGATAGAAAATGGGATCATATCCGAATCCGTTCTCCCCTCTTTCCTCATAACCGATAATGCCCTCAATTGTCCCCCGTGTCACCAGCTCCCTGCCATCCGGAAATACAGCCGCAATGGCACATACGAATCTGGCCATACGTTTTTCATCCGGCACCCCCTCCAGACGATCAATGATATTCTGGTTCTTAATCCTGTAAGAGGTATCCTCTCCCATATAACGTGCAGAGTAAATACCCGGTTCCTTGTTGAGATGATCCACTTCCAGCCCCGAATCATCTGCAAGCACCATCTCACCGGCCAGCCTGCAGACAGCCCGTGCCTTGATCAGAGCGTTCTCCTCAAAACTCATTCCGTCTTCCACAATGTCAGCCTCAATACCTGCTTCTTTCATAGATAAAATATCAACCGGAAGGCCTTCCATGATCTCCCTGATCTCTTTCATCTTATTTTCATTGCCGGTTGCAAAGATCAATCTTTTCATCTGCTGAACTCCTCTTTTTCTTTGGGGGTTTCGGCCCCAAAAACTGATAGAAATACGTTTTTATCATGCCATTGTATATCTTCCTGTTTTTATCTGCTTTTCTTCCTATGCAGCGTTCTGCGTCCTGATAGGCTGTGATCAGATACATGGACCAAGAATCCAGCGCCTGATAACGCTCCCCTATGGTCTCGTAAAGGGAAGGAAGGTTCTCCTTATCTTCCAGACGTTCTCCGTATGGAGGATTGGTGACAATAAAGCCGTATTTCTTAGGATGGCTCAGGTCTTTGATATATCTCTGCTGAAAATGTATCAGCTTGTCAACACCTGCCCTCTCCGCATTTTCCCTGGCTCCCTTCACCATTTCAGGGTCCAGGTCATATCCCTGTATATCTGTATCCACAGATAGATTGATCATTCCCTGTGCTTCCTCCCGAACCTCATACCAATGTTTTCTTGAAATGAGATGTCTCCAGTCCTCACAGAGAAAATTCCGGTTCAGTCCGGGTGCAATATTAGCGGCAATCATAGCTGCCTCAATAGGAAAGGTTCCGCTTCCGCAGAATGGGTCTACCAAAATACGGTCCTTATTCCAAGGTGTCAGCATGAGCAGCGCTGCTGCCAGAGTCTCTGTTATGGGTGCCTTGCTGATCATCTGCCTGTATCCTCTCTTGTGGAGAGAGATACCTGATGTGTCAATGCCAATGGTAGCCACATCTTTCATAAATGCTACACGAACCGGAAAACTGGCCCCGTCCTCCTCAAACCAGTCCACATGATACACTGCTTTCAGGCGTTCCACCATGGCTTTTTTCATGATAGACTGAATATCAGATGGGCTGAACAGCTGGCTTTTTACAGAATTTGCCTTGGCCACCCAGAATTTTCCGTCCTGGGGGATATATTTTTCCCAGGGAAGGGCTTTTGTTTTCTCGAATAACTCCTCAAAAGTGACGGCCTTAATTTTAGCCACCTTTAAAAGTACCCGCTCCGTTGTGCGCAAAAACATATTTGCCCGGACAATTGCCCCGGCATCTCCGAGAAATGTCACTTTCCCGTCCTCTACTTCACTGACTTCGTATCCTAAATCCTGTATTTCCCGTTTTAATACTGCTTCCAGTCCAAAATGACATGGTGCGATCAATTCATATTTTTCCATTATAATTTTAACTCCTTAACAATTTCCCCGTCAAATCCGCGGATTGAGAACAAGCCGTCCTCCAGCACCGCATAGGTGGGGATATTTCCTTCCTTGGGAATAGAAACAGAACCCGGATTCAGGATAGTATAGTTTTCCTTCTTATCTGCACGCAATACATGGGTGTGGCCGTGTATAAAAATATCCCCATTTTTCATAGGCGGCAGATTCTCTTCATTATATATGTGCCCATGGCTGGCGTAAATAGTGCGCTCCCCATCCATGATCATGCAGTAATCAGCCATAATCGGAAACTGGAGCACCATCTGATCCACTTCCGCGTCACAGTTGCCCCGTACCACATACAATTCATTTTTGTATCCATTGAGCAAAGCGATGACTTCTTTTGGCGCGTAATCTCTGGGAAGGTCATTTCTGGGACCATGGTACAGCAGATCCCCCAGCAGAATCAGACGGTCTCCATTTTCCGCCTTATATGCTTCCAACATCCTTTTACAGAAATAGGCTGAACCGTGGATGTCTGATGCGAACATGTATTTCATAAATATATTCTCCTCTGTTTTTCTCATTAAGCTGCTTCGTCTACCTTATTTTACTATGCTCTGCGGGAAAATACAAGTTCGTTCCTTTATATGCGTGGAAACCGCCTACAACGGATTTAACGCGGTAGCCTCTCTGCATCAGCTCCCTGGCCGCCAAAAGGCTGGCGCTTCCCCTGTCGCAGTAAAGAACAAGGGTCTTATTGGCGGGAAGCGCTTCAAAGATATCCAGCTCCTCATACGGAATGTTTACAGCCCCATCAAAATGGCTTGCTTCATATTCCTCTTTGTCACGCAAATCTATGATCATAACATTCCTGTCTCCATAATATTTATCTAGATCATGGGCTGAAATTGTTTCAATACCAGTCATATGAAATACCTTTTTCTTCTATTATATGCATACCAAATCCAGGACGCAAATAATAGAAACCACGCCACGCGCGGTTTCTATTATCATAAATCAGGGAGATTTCGGATGGTTGTCCGAAATCTCCCTGACTGTATCCTCTTTTAGTTCTAATTAATAGTTGTACTCTGAGGATGTGTTGTTTTTAGAAGAGTTTTTGCTGTTGGAAGAAGACTCATTCTGTGAGTTTCTTGTTCCGCAGTTCTCTGTTCCGTTTTTGCTTCCTGAATAAGAGTTCTTCTGAGAGTTCTGAGAATTCTGAGAGTTCTTGGAGTTCTGAGAGTTCTGGGAGTTCTGAGAGTTCTGAGAATTCTGAGAATTCTGGGAGTTCTGAGAATTCTGGGAGTTATTTGCATTAGTGGATTTGTTGTTGCTTGACTCATTGCTATAATTTTTAGCCATGACTTTACCTCCTGGTTGTACATTTTTATTTACAGTCTTATTATGTCTTTTCTGCCCCAAAATATTCGCCGCTGTTCAATTCTTCTTCTTTTCGTCAATTTATCCGGCTAAAATCATTAATATTTCCTTTTGTTATGCGTATCTCGTCAAAAAAGGATTGCATTTTTTTTCCTTTTATATTATAATATGGGTTGTAAAAAGAATTTACCCTTCAAAAATTTTTTTTACATTATAACCCCTTATTTAATTATTTATACTCCCCTCGAAACACCCTGTAGCTCCCCTACAGGGTGTTTCTCTGTCTGTTTATAAGGGGGTAAGGGAATTTCCGGGTTTTACATCTCCTGGATGTGAACAGCGGCAAGGACGTTTTTACACCACTTTTACATCACTAAGGCTTTATTGAGAAAATTTGCTTCTTAATATCCATCAAAAGCAAAGCCAGGCCTACACCTTATGCACCACTTCCCACAAGATTATCCAAACAAGTTTCCCATTTTCTTTATCTCTTCTGCTTTCATATTTGGAAACACTGTAAATGTCCATTGTCATGGTTATGCTCGTATGTCCTAACAATTCCTGCATAACTTCTGGCTGTATACCATTCTCCAGACCTCTGGCAGCAAAGGTATGCCTGAGCACATGAGGGTAAATATGTTCAAAGTCCTTTACAGTATCTTTAATCTTTTCCTCTATCTTTTTCATAACTTGATCAATAGCAGTATGGCTGATATGTTATCCATAGGGATTTGTGAAAACTAAATCCTCAAAATCAGGTGCCCACATCTCACCCAAAATGTACCCTTACTATGAAAATACCGCATGGTTTGATAAGTCAACCTTTTATCAAAATCCACATCCTTCCACATCAGTCCGTGCAGCTCCCCAATACGCATACCCTTGAAAGATTACCAATCGCAGGGCAAGCGCATAAAAATATCCATCTGGGGAATGAAACCCCTGGATGGATATTTTTAAATGTTTTCTGCAATTTTCTGAAAAATCAATTCCTGCACATACTCTAAATGACAGGTATATAACATGCTCATCTTCTTATAAGTCATCTTTTACTTTTTATCAAATCGTTTATCCAATTTCATTAGATTATAACAAATCTTGCGAATCAATGACAGATTTTGCATTGCCTTTTTTTCTTTGATCTTTCTTTCCCCGTAAGATAATCAATCTCTAGTGAAATCAGATACTTCCGTTTTTCTATGCGTCCATAGTCTTTTTCGATTGTCTGATAAGTACTGAGTCTTTCCGGCTCTTCTTTTTCAGCATAAGAAAAATAGTCTTTTATCTCTTCATACAAAATTGCCTGGTTTGTTTTTACTGCAAGACAATAATGTCCTTTCTGTTCCACAATCTGCTTTGCAATCTGTTTTTGGCAGCCCAAAAAACTCATGCCTTAACAATTTCCAATTTCTGGTTTGCCAACACTTGGATTTTGACATTCTCATCTCTTCCCTCAGTATATACTTTAAGGGTGTTTCCTTCCCTCACAGCTTTAACAGCCAGTGCTGTTCCCCCTGTCAAATCTGTCACACAAGCCTCCGCTTTCTCGCCGTCCTCAAAACAGGATAAATACAAAGTCACACCTTCTGCGTAATCATAATCTGGACGCTCCATATTATTTCCTACTGCCAGAATTGTATTTGGCCGCACTAAAAGAGGCATATTAAAATAATCATACGTTTCCTTATGCCAACTTCCTCCTTTAACTATTTTTCCGGTCAGAATATTAAACCACTCTCCTTCAGGCACATAATACTCCACTTCACCGGATTCCTTAAAGACAGGTGCTACTAGCAGTGAATCTCCAAGCATATATTGTCTGTCCAGGGGTTCACATGCTCTGTCCCCTGGAAATTCTACAAACATAGGCCGCATCATAGGCGTTCCTTCTTCATGGGATAGAACAGCTTGTCGATACAGATACGGCATCAGACTGCATTTTAATCTCACAAACTTTCTTAGAATATCACAGGCTACATCATCAAACAGCCAGGGCACTCTGTAGGATGTAGATCCATGAAGCCTGCTATGAGAGCTTAAAAGCCCAAACTGACACCACCTTTTATAAATATCTGCCGGAGCCGTATTCTCAAATCCGCTGATGTCGTGACTCCAAAAGCCAAATCCTGCACAGGCAAGTGAAAGTCCGCTTCTTAAAGTTTCTGCCATAGAAGGATAGCTTGCAGAACAGTCACCACCCCAGTGAGCCGGGAATTTCTGTCCTCCCACCGTAGCAGACCGCGCAAATAAAACTGCTTCCCCTTCTCCACGTTCCTGCTCCAGAAGTTCAAAAACTGCCCTGTTATATAAGTATGTATAATAATTATGCATTTTTACTGCATCGGAGCCGTCAAAGTAAGCAATATCCTTTACCGGTATCCGCTCACCAAAGTCTGTTTTAAAACAATCCACACCCATATCCAGCAGCATCTTTAACTTCTCCTGATACCATGCAGCCGCATCTGGATTCGTGAAATCCACCAGTCCCATTCCTGCCTGCCACATATCCGTCTGCCATACATCACCGTTGGTTTTTCTGATTAAATACCCCTTCTCCATTCCTTCCTTAAACAGAGGTGATTTCTGAGCAATATATGGGTTGATCCAGACACAGATTTTCAGACCCCTGTCATGGTACCGTTTCAACATTCCTTTAGGATCCGGGAAAGTTTTCGGATCCCATGTAAAATTGCACCACTCAAAAGCTTCCATCCAGTAACAGTCAAAGTGAAATACATGAAGCGGAATATCCCTGTCTTCCATTCCCTGAATAAAACTGCCTGTAGTCTCCTCATCGTAATTCGTAGTAAAAGAAGTTGTCAGCCAAAGTCCAAAAGACCAGGCAGGGGGAAGCGCCGGTTTACCTGTGAGTTCAGTATATTTCTGAATCGTCCCCTTAGGAGTCCCGCCATTGATCACATAGTAATCCAGACGCTCACCTTCTGCTGAAAACTGGATCCTCTCTACCTTCTCACTGGCTATTTCATACGAAACATCACTTTCATTATCCACCAAAACTCCATAGCCTTTATTTGTAATGTAAAAGGGAATGTTCTTATAAGATATTTCACTGGCTGTACCGCCGTCTTCATTCCACATCTCCACTACTTGACCGTTTTTCACAAAAGGAGTAAATCGTTCACCAAAACCATAGATGTATTCATCTATGTCAATAGCAAGAGCATCTACTGTATACTTATTACCCGTCTGGTTATTTAACATGTAAGCCATATTCCTGAAACCTGTATTCGTAAGCTCCTGTTCCCCTGACAGGAAACGGATCCCCCAAGAATCAGCACGTTTATCTACTACGGCCCTTGTACTTCCTGACTGATATATAAGAAATTCCTCACTTTCCTCAATCGTCACATGAGGAGATGCCTTTATAATTTCCGCAAAAGGACCGCTATAGGCAGACCCCTGAAAATGAATCACAGATACTTTCACCACATCCTCCATAGGACTGGAAAGCCGTATGGTAAGCATTCCCTGATTCAGACAATCACCCCGATGGGATATATGCTTTCCGGGAGCATAGAGCACCAGGTCATCTCCTTCTCTTCTGCTGTCTGCATATTCCACTGCATAAAGCGGTGTTATTTCCTTTTTCATATTCCAATATCCATCTGTAAATTTCATAATCTTTTCTCCTCTATTATTCTATACATAGCACTCTGCTCTGGAGTAAGACCGCTGGGAGAGTTTGCTGCTATAGTGGCATAATACCGGTAATCCTCTTCATCAGATAAAGCTTCTATCCTCACGAATTTCAAAAACTACATTTATACCGTTTTCTTCTGTTATAATCTGTTTTCTCATACTATTTACATCTACCCTTTCACAGCCCCAGCAACCATACCCTTAATAATCTGCTTGCTGAATGCAAAATATAATACAACAATAGGTGCCATAGTAATCAGCATAGCAGCCATGATCTTGGGATAGTCCGAGGAAAACTGCCCTGTAAACTGTGTCATAGCAAGAGGTACTGTCTGAAGTGCTGTATCCTTAATCAATACCAAAGCAAAAGAAAACTCATTCCAGCAGCTAAAGGTCTGCAAAATTGCCACTGTAACCATAATCGGTCTGCAGATAGGCATAATTACCTTAAACAAAGTTCCTGAAAATGAAGACCCATCAATAGCAGCCGCCTCTTCCAAAGCCGTTGGAATCTCCTTAATAAATCCCTGACACAAAAATACTGCAATAGGAAGCCCAAATGCCACGTAAGGAATAATCAGAGTAAACCACTGATTTGACAGCCCTGTTTTATTAAATACCACATAAATAGGAACCAGAAGTGAGTGCACCGGGATCAGCATTCCCATGAGAAGCATAACCCATATAATCTTGCTTCCTGTAAAGCGGATTCTCGCCAGAAAATATCCTACTATAAATCCAAACAATACAATAAAAAACACAGAGAGAACCGTTGTTCTGACACTATTCATAATGGAATCCCCGATATGATAGTCAGGATTTGTCAGCACTTTTACAAAGTTCTCCAGAGTAGGATTTGAAGGAAGTCCGATAATATCTCCGTTAAACTCTCTCTTTACCTTTAGAGAAGAATACAGCATCCAAACCAGTGGAAAAATACAGGACAGAGAAAAAATCCACATGATCAGATTCAAAACCACTGATGTTATTCCGTTTCCAATTCTTTTGCCTGTTGTCATACCATAAGATTTTCCGCTCATACTCTATTACTCCTTTTCCCTGATGACTGCACTCTGGAAGAACTGCATGAGTCCGATGATCAACATACCAAGTACAAAGATACCTACAGAAATAGCACTTCCGTATCCCATATTCTGCTGTTTAAAGGACACCGTATACCCATACATTGCCATAACCATAGAAGAATTACCCGGACCTCCGGCTGTCATAACATAAATATTGTCGAATGCCTTCATATTACCTGATACACAGAGAACAATACACACAGCAATGGTATTTTTAATCATAGGCATAACCACATAAATAGCACGCTGAAATGCCGTTGCTCCGTCCAATTCTGCCGACTCCAGAATCTCCTTATCAATAGCAGAGGTTGCGGACAGCAGAATGATCATATAATATCCAATAAACTGCCAAATCAAAGGAATAGCTACCAGGGTCATAACAAGCTTTGGGTTATTCAGCCACACCTGGGTCTTGTCCTCCTGTCCCATAGTTTCCAGAAACCAGTTAAGAATACCCCTTCTGTTGTCATACATCATCGTCCAGATAAAACCTACCGCTACAGCGGAAACCGTACTGGGGAAAAATCCGAAGGTTCTGTGAACTCCTTTTCCCTTTATAAACCGTGTGCTGATAACCATGACAAATACAAATGCAATCCCCACCTGCCCGATAACACACAAAATAACCAGATAAATATTATGACCAAATGCCTGCCAGAAGGTAGTATCCTTCAGCAGAGTCACATAGTTTTCTAATCCGATAAAGCTCTTATTAGGACCGCCTTTCCACTCAAATAAGCTGTAAAACAAAGAAGTGCCTAAAGGTACAAATACGGCGAATATGTACAATAATAAAGGAATAATCAGGTACCCTATAATCACTTGGGTCTTTGGCTTTTTTGATAACATAAAACTGCCTCCTTTTACTTGAAAAGGGGCTGACGCTTACGCCGCCCCTTCTGCTGACAATGTTGAAAATCAATAATTTTCTTCGTATGCAGCCTGTGTCTTCTTAACAACCTCTTCAGGTGTTGTATCCCCATTTAACATACTCTGTACTTCTGTATTAAGCACTTCCCAAACTGCACTGTTGATATAAGAATCGTAGATTTCACATGTTTCTGTATCTACATAAGAATAATTATAGAAATCCTGCGTATACTGGTCAAAACCACTTAAATCCACTTCTGTCTGTGTAAGTCCCTGAAGAGCATAATTTTCTCCCACATACTTTGCAAATGCAGGTCCTGTTACATATTCTGCAAAATCAATTGCTGCCGCAAGCTTGTCCGGGTCATCTGCAAGCTTTGCACTAATTGCCACTGCATATCCCAGTCCGATATTCTGTGTATCTGAAGCACCATCTGCTTCTTCCGGCTGAGGAAGAACTGCAAAACCTGTGTTTTTATAAAGCTCAGGGTCCTCTTCCTTTAAGGTTGCCTGGATATAGCTTACATCCCAGTTACCACAGATATAAGAAGGAGCATCCTGTGAAATATAGTATTCACGGGCATCCTCGTTTCCAATAGCATTGAAATCTTCATTAAAGATTCCCGATGCAAAAATATCCTGTGTAAATGTCAATGCATCCACAAACTTCTGATCTTCAAAAGAAGCTCCTCCCTTGTCAACTAAAGACTGGAACCAGTCACTGCCTGTAAAACGGTCTCCGATAACAGACAAGAAGCAGGAATTAATCTGCCATTTGCCTCCGTTTCCAAATGCAATAGTTTCAGAAAACCCGTTTTCCTTAAAGTATTTGTCAGCCTCCTTTACGTCCTCCCAGTTATCCGGAAAAGAATCATATCCCGCATCTTTCCATGCCTGTTTGTCATACATTACAACTGTACAGGTACCTGTTGTCAAAACCGGAAACCCGTAAGTTTTTCCATCCACTGTAAACGGAGTAAAAAAATCTGTATTGTAGGAATCATAGTAAGGCGATTCCTTAATAATATCTGTCATATCCAAAACAAGCCCCTGCTCTGCCCAGGCTCTTGTATTCATTCCCTGAAGCAGAAATATATCCGGCAGGTCATCTGCTGCTGCCTGTGTAGCAATCTGTGTCTTATAATCATCATTAGAAAGTACGCTTTGATTCAGTGTAATATCAGAATGTGACTTCTCCCACTGAGCAATTACAGAACGGAATCCGTCAGAGCCTCCATTTCCTTCTGATTCTTCTGAAGTAGAATAATGCATAAGAGAGAGCTCACCTTTATAACCCAGTTCATTGTCCGCACCCTCTGCTAATGCTGAGTCATCTTTTTCACTTTCTTTTTCATCGCTCTGTGACTCTGCTCTTTCCTTGTTCTCCTTAGTTTCTCCGCTTCCTCCGCAACCTGCCAGCATACTTGCCGCTACCGCTGTGCTCAATAAGATACTGATCATTTTACCGCGCTTTTTCATTTTAATCTCCTCCTGTAAATATATTTAATCTCTCTATCTATAACCAGTAGAACGTGCTACTGACTATAATCTTTAACACTGCTTCGGCAGACATTATATAACAGAAACCGACTCTCCCGGCTCCACTCTTCCGTCCACCACAACCGTTTCTCCTTTTGTTTCCATTTCGGGAAATTCTATTCTGTTGATCAGCTTATTGCCTGCCTGTATTCCCATAGAAACTGTATCTTGATTAATCGTCGTAATTCTGGGTCTGATAATGCTTGCAATGCTTATACCATCATACCCGGCAATAGATATATCTTCCGGCACACGAATACCCATTTCCTGTATAGTGCCCATCCCTCCTACTGCTGTCAAATCATCTGGATACAGAATACATGTGGGCTTCTCAGGCACAGATAGAATTGCTCTGGTAAAAGCCGCGGCACGCTCCACATCACGGTAAGGACAGCTATATATATACGCTCTCACCAAAGGAAGATCGTGCACCCTCATAAAGTTCTTGTAAGCTTCCAGCCTATCTCTTGTAACTTCACAGTTCTGACCATGAATATAAGCAATTCTCCTATGTCCTCTCTCATAAACGAACTGTAGCAGTCTGCGCATATCTCCACGCTGATTAGAAGCAATATTGATATGCTTGGGAAGTACATGATCTACAACCACCAATGGTATATTGGAAACCAGAAGATCTCTGACCTCGCTTAGGTGATAATCCGCACAAAGAATAAACACTCCGTCAAACCTCATGTACTTACACTGTTCCATATAGGAAAGCCTGTTGGGAGAACTACTGGCATTTAAAAAGGTCAATACATATCCTCTTTCTTCTACCGTATCCTTAAAGCTGTTCAGAATTCTTGCTAAATGTTCATGCATAAGCCCCTGCCCCGTTGTCTCAGACAGCAATACTCCGATGTTCCTTGTATGTTTACTTTTCAACGTTGATGCCATATAATTTGGTACATAGTCCATTTCCTTTGCCACTTTGCGTATTTCCGCCTTCTTTATACTGCTGATATCCGGCCTGTCATTCATGGCTTTACTGACTGTAGAAATAGAAACATTGCACATTCTGGCTATATCTTTTAGTGAAATATTCTCCTTCATCTGCTTCCATCTCTTTCTTCAATTACCAAATCGTTTTCTTAACTAATATTGTCGTTTATAAACTATATTTTCGCAATATTGTTTTCGTAATTGCCATTTTTTTGTGCAATAGTTACAGATATACTTTTGATTTCCTATCTTTTCTTTTGCTAAATCTTATATATTTTCATTTTTTCGATTATATTTTTACGAAAACTTTTCGTAATTTTAAGAATTTTTTTCTTATTTACTTTATTTTCTCTTGTATTATTTTATTTTTCTTGTTATAATCGCCTTGTATTTGGGTTCAAATACATATTTTCTATACAATCTGCCCGATTATACCTGAAGATGTAACTAAATCGTTTTCTTTTGTAGATTACCGATCAGGAGGGTTCTTATATGATGAAACATGGATTTTCCATAAATCTTTTCAGGGAATATACCAGGATTCAGAAGATTCTCTCTCCCCGCTTTTAAGTGAAATTCAATAATTCTATATTCGTAAACATTTAGGAGGAAGACGATGATAAAACAATCTTTAAATGCCCAATGGCTCCTGCAGAAAAAAGGCTCCGCAGAAGTATTCCCTGCCTCTGTCCCTACCAGTATCTACACCGTATTGGCAGAAAACGGACAGATACCCCAGCCTTACTGGAAAGGAAACGAAGACCTTGTAAGGGATGTAATAAACGATGACTTCATTTACACCTGTACCTTCACTCCCTCAAAGGAACTTCTCAAAGAGGATACTGTATTTCTGCATTTTGACGGGATTGATACTCTAGGTGATATTTATCTCAACAACGCTCATCTCGGAAAAACTATAAACATGCACCGCACCTGGGAATTTGATATAACCTCTCATTTAAAAGAAGATGGAAACCAACTGCAGGTTGTACTCCACTCACCTTTACTGGCGGCAGAGAAAGCCTTTGACCAATGCCCTACAAGAGGCACCGAGGATGCTTGGGACGGTTTCAGCCATATCCGCAAAGCTCATTACATGTACGGCTGGGACTGGGGTGCACACTTACCAGATGCCGGAATCTTCCGCGATGTCACACTCCTGGGTATTACAAAAGCACGAATTGATTCCATGTATATAACCCAAAGACATGAGAGCGATAAAGTAACCCTTAAATTCTCTCCCACCTTTCTATGCGCAGATAATTTAAACAACTTCTGTACACTGAAAGAGCTAAATACTCCCGACAGCCCGGATTTTTCCTATTCCGTCACTATAACCGACCCTGACGGCACTTCCGTTATCCTGACGGAGAACCCGATAGAGGCAGACATCCAATCCCCGAAGCTCTGGTATCCCAACGGACTTGGAGAACAGCCCCTTTACACGGTCACCCTGGCCCTTACATATAAAGGAAATATCCTTGATCAGTGGCAAAAGAAAATCGGACTGCGTACCCTGACTATGTCTACGGAAGCGGATGAATGGGGAAACTCCTTTGCTCATGAGATAAACGGTATCAAAGTGTTTGCTATGGGCGCAGACTACATTCCTGAGGAACACCTTCTGGGAAGAATCAGTTCTGAAAAAAGACGCCAGCTTCTTATTGACTGTAAACTGGCTAATTTCAACAGCGTCCGTGTATGGGGCGGTGGTTATTATCCTGATGATGAATTTTTTGATCTTTGTGATGAGCTTGGTCTGATTGTATGGGAAGACTTTATGTTTGCCTGCTCAGTATATGAGCTGACACCAGAATTTGAAGAAAACATTACCCAAGAATTTATTGACAATATTAAGCGTATCCGCCACCATGCCTGTCTGGGACTGTGGTGCGGCAACAATGAAATGGAATCTTTTGTAAATGACGGAGAATGGGTATCGAAGCCCTCTGAGGTCCGGGACTATTTATTTATGTATGAGCGGATTATCCCCCAGGTTCTGAAGCAATATGACCCAGATACGTTCTACTGGCCCTCCAGTCCCTCCTCAGGTGGTTCTTTTGACGCGCCTCAGGACCCGGACAGAGGAGATGTTCATTTCTGGCAGGTGTGGCATGGAAACAAGCCGTTTTCCGAATACAGAAAATACTTTTTCCGTTACCTCTCAGAGTTCGGCTTTCAGGCTTTACCTTCTGTGAAAACCATTCAAGAGGGCATAAGCGATGATCCGGATGATTGGAATATATTCTCCTATGTTATGGAAAAGCATCAGCGGAATAACGGGGCAAATGGTAAAATAATGGGATATCTCCAGCAAACTTATAAGTATCCATACGACTTTTCCTCTATGATATATGCCTCACAGCTTTTACAGGCTGACGGCATCCGCTATGGGGTGGAACACTTCAGAAGAAACAGAGGAAGGTGTATGGGAGCCGTATACTGGCAGTTAAACGACTGTTGGCCTGTAACCTCCTGGTCCTCCATAGATTATTACGGGCGGTGGAAAGCACTTCATTATTACGCCAAACGCTTCTTTGCCCCTGTGATGATCTCCTGCGAGGAGCAGAACTGGATGACAGCCTCAGCAGACATGAACCGACAGCACTTTGCTTTTGAGAAATCTATTCATCTTAATGTAACAAATGAAACCACCCTCCAACGTCATGTAACCGTAAAATGGGCACTGCGCAATGCTGATGCTTCAATTGTCAAAGAAGAACTACAGGAAATTACAGTGGCCCCATTTTCTGCTTACTGGCTTGATAAGGTTCTTTTACCTGAAATAGACGTGTTCAATCAGTATATCAGCTATGAAGCAGCGGAAAATAATGAAATTTTCTCACAGGGAACTGTGATTTTCTCCTATCCCAAATACTTTAACTACCTAAATCCAAATCTTCAGGCAACAATTAAAGGAAATGAAATCATAGTTGAGGCGGACACTTATGCCAAAAGTGTGGAAATCCTGAACAAAAAGGAAGACCTGGTACTGGAAGATAACTATTTCGATATGAACAGTGGAATACGAAGAGTCAAAATTCTCAGAGGTAAACCGGAAGAACTTCGTATTAGAAGTGTCTATGATATTGGAAGAACTTGCTGTTAGCCTAATACACAGCGCCATCTCTATTTTGAAAATATCTGACACAACTATATCCAGAAACCACTACAACATAACAAACAGGAAACCGCAAAAAAGGCCGTCTATACCCGGAAAAACTCGGACAGACCGCCTGGCTTAAATCCCCTTATTTAATTATTTTTACTCCCCTCGAAACACCCTGTAGCTCTCCTGCAAGGTGTTTCCCTTTGTATTTATAAAGAAACCGGGCGGCGTTGGAATTCTCGCCCGTTTGTTATTGAGTTAGTCTGTTCTGAACCTGGATCGTCTCAATACGCCTGGCCTGGCTTGTAGTGCCTGCCACAGCCCCGTCACAAACCCAGAAAGACCAACCATTTTTCATCACCCCCGCGGAAGTTTTCAAACTATTATCCAAAAACTGCCTCCTCCAGCATGGCACACAGCGTATGATACAGGGGCAGGGTATACTCCTGAACGCGGTACGTCTCTGCTGACGGCATCCGAAAACATATATCACAATATTTCGAGAGCACGGATTCCTTCTCCCCTGTGATTCCCAACACTTTCATCCCTTTTACTTTCGCGGTCTTCGCTCCCTCCACAATATTTGCAGAGTTTCCGGATGTAGTGATGGCTATGAGCACATCCCCCTGCTGTCCGTAAGCATATACCTGCTGCGCGAATATCATATCAAAAGAGGTATCATTTCCCACTGCTGTCATCAAAGACGTATAGCTGTTAAGGGAAATAGCGGGAATCCCCTGCTGCAGCCTCCCTGATAAGGCCTCTCCCCCTTCCAGGTTCCTGAACTTTTCCTTCTCCTCATCCGGCAGTTCGCGCTTCAGCAGAAAGCCTTTCATCAGTTCTCCCACAATATGTTCCGAATCCGATGCACTGCCTCCATTTCCGCAGACCAGGATTTTTCCACCGCTTCGGCAGCTCTGCAGAAGCAGCTCAAAAGCTGCCCAAACAGGCTGGTCCTTCAAAACAGGATGATCCTCCTGGAATTTTTCATACACTGCACACTCTCTGCCCATTTTTACCTCCCTGGATCCCCACGGAAAGTGCCGCATAATCACCGATTTTATTTCCCAGTTTTGCGGGTACGATCCTGCATCCTTCTCTTGAAATAGCCAAAGCCTCCTGCTCGATCACTCTCTGCGCACATGGCCATAACAAATCTTCACTTCTTTCATAGACGCTTCCCAGCACAATAATCTCCGGATTCAGAATATCTATAAGGATTGCAAGTCCTCTTCCCAGATAGTATCCACTGGTTTTATAAATATCAAGCGCCAGAGGGTCACCACTCTTTGCAGCAAGAGCTACCGTCTTAGCTGACAATTCCTCAATCTGTTCAAAGCTCTGGCAAAAAGATGGGCGTTCACCTATCTGCAGCTTCTCCAGCACCTTCATCCTGGCGATCTGGGCAATTCCTCCGCCGCTGCAGAACCCTTCAAAAGAACCGGATTTGCCAAACCCCACAGGACCGCTCTCTGTCATTCTCACATGTCCGACTTCCCCGGCCATATTGTTAGCGCCATTATACAGTTTTCCATCCAGTATAAGGCCGGCGCCCATACCTGTGCCATATGTAAGGAATATCACATGCTGATATCCTCTGGCTGCCCCGAATTTCCATTCGGCCAGCGCACAGGCATTGGCATCATTCTGTATGTATGCGGGAACCTGAAACTCCTTTTCCATAATATCCACAATAGGTATATTGTCCCATCCATATAAATTGGGGGGATTTTTCACCACCCCCTTTATATGATCCAAGGGGCCTCCGCAGCTTATGCCTATTGCCTGCAGCCGCTCTTTCCAAATATGGTTTTTTCCAAGCAGTGCCCGGACTGCACCAAATAAATCCCGGATCACACAATCCGGCCCTCTCTTAGCCTCTGTAGCAAAGCATACTTTGTCCAACACCCGGCAGTCCTCGTCCGCTTTTCCAGCTTCACCCAGCACCACTGCGCATTTTGTGCCGCCTATATCAATACCGATCACATAGTCGTCTTTCATATTTCAATCTCCTCGCAGGCATTCTATTGGGGCATCACTCTTCCCATTCCAGGAAATTCACCTTGGAAGGCTCTGCATCCATGGATTCACTGACAAAAAATGTTTTGATCTCATACGGTTTAAACTCCGCATGAATGGTTTTTTCAAGGAAATGCAGACAGATATCAGCCCTGCATTCCTTTCCCTCTGTCTCATAAAGCCTGACAATATATCCCCTGTCCTTCTCCGCCTTTTTCAGGGCAGACAGCACCACATGGGACTCACTCACTGTCATGAGTTCTGCCTTCTGGGGATAGTCACCTTTGTGATACGTCTCTATGACTGTGACACAGGGCTGGTTTAATTCTTCTGCCCGCTGCACCAGATGTGCCTCTTTCCCAGTTCCCAGATGGGGAACGATGGTATAACAGAAATTCTGTATTCCCTGGTCTGTGAACTGATAGTCATCCTCCTCCTCATCCAGAATATAAGGATTATGATGTGCATACACAGGACTTCTTAAAACTGTCATTTCCATGCAGTTGTGCTCCATGCAGGCACTGTATTTACAGTCATTTAAAATACCCACCCCACAGATAACCTTATGATTGCCCTCCTGCATTCCTGATAGGTCCATCCAGCGCTGTACCGGTTCCTCCTCCCCATTGCAGGCTTTCTCAATACAGCCAAATGGAATCTCGTATATTCCTCTGTACTGGTCCAGCGCAACCGGGAACTGGATTTTTACACACCGGAAGTTTTCCTGCCAGTTGATTTTTGCAGACACCCTGACAGAACTGTCTTCCTTATATAATGTATATATCTGTACCAGTGTGGAATTTTTGTATTTGCTGATGACCCGGATACTGCTCCTTACCGGCCCGTCCTCTGTCTTTTTCACGGACTGCGGGACAAAGAATCCCTCTGTCTCATGAAACCTTGTGACACCATGGCTCCACGTATCCGAATTGTCCTTAACTACCACAGCTCTTCCGAAAACCCCGTCGCAGTATTCAATCTTGTTTTCCTTATCCCAGATTGAAACCATTGCCCCTGTCTTCTCCTCAAACTGTACACGGACTTTTTCATTTTCCAAAACCAGTGCACAAGGGGCATGTTCCTGCTCCTGTTCCGGCTCCACTGCATAAATGCGGAACACAGCATAACCAAGGGAGGGCACACAAGCCTGAAACACAATGCGGTTTCTTCCGTTCACCTTAGCATCGGAAGAAATTTTTTGTGACGGTACCACATGGCCGCTGCTGTCTTTTACAATATAAGATTCTCCTCTGCAGGAATTGCCGAACATTCCTGTCTCCACTTCCACGTATTCCTCCACTTCCCATCCATGGGGATTAAACACCACTGCAGGAAGCATATTCTCTTCCTGCTCAATTCCAATATGGAAGGAGATGGCCTGCAGGCTGTTATTCTCGTTTCTGGCTGCGATCGACAGCGCCTCCCCGAATTCATTTCTGGTATCTTCATATGCCTTTTGAATACTAGTCCCTGCCAGGATATCATGGAACTGGTTAAACAGGACACGCTTCCATCCCTCTGTCAGTCCCTCCGTATAGCCATGTCCGGTAATAAGCTTTGACATAACAGAAAATTTTTCTGCCCTCAAAAGAGCATTCTCCGCCTTCCTGTTGTAACGCTTCACCTGAGATTCCGCACTGTAACAGCCACTGGAATGATGCTGCAAGTCTCCATGTACTACCGGAAGTTCATATTTTCTTTCCCTGAGTTTCTCAAAGTAAAAATCCGGGTCAGCAAAGATAATCTGGATGTCATCCCATTCCTTTTGAAGCTTTTTCACAGTCTCAATATTTTCGATGGTTGGGCCGCCTCCATGGTTTCCCACACCATAAAAACACATCAGCTCATCCACACCGGCGTCAAACTCTTCCTTGCAAGCCCTCATATGGTCCTCCAGCCTGCCGAACGTACAGTAGGAAAATGGAAGCCGAAAAGCGTGCACCTTTGAGCCATCATCTGATTCCCAAATAAAATTTCTGGCGGGCAGACCCTTTTCATGAGGCCCCGGACGCATAAACACATAATTTTCCATGCCTGACAACTGCAGAATCTGAGGCATCATACCCTGATGTCCAAAGCTGTCCACATTATATCCGGTTTTGGCAGTCACACCAAATTTCTCTTTAAAATAATTCTGGGCAAGCAGGGCATGGCGGGCAAACGATTCCCCACAGGGAATATTGCAGTCCGGCTGCACCCACCAGCCCCCGCAGATCACCCAGCGGCCTTCCCTTACTCTCTTTTCAATCTCTGCAAACATCTCCGGATCATTTTTTTCGATCCACTCATAAAACTGCGCGGAACTTGACGTAAATATTACATCCTCATATTCACTCAGCCGTTCCAGCGCTGATCTGCAGGTGGCTTTATTTTCCTGGAATCCCTCCTGCCACGGCCAAAGCCATACAGGGTCCAGATGCGCATTTCCGATCATATACAATTTTTTCATAATTGTAACCTCCCAATCTTAGAAATATAGACATTACGGTTCTTACGCTTCCATCCTCAAGCCCGACAGTAAGTTCCTGGCTCAGGATGCTCCATATCTGTGCACGGGGAAGCGTGTTGCCGGCCACGGAGTGAACCGTAACGTGCAGGTGATCGCAGTCAGCCTTTTGAGGCTCCGGTCATTGCAAATCCCTTTGACATATAGTTTTGTGAAAAGAAATATAAAACAAATACAGGAAGCATGTAGACAATGGAATAAGCCGCCAGTTGTCCATAGATAACCTGTCCGCGTTCCCCAAAGAAGCGGTAAATATTCACGGCAGCCGGTATTTTCTCTGTGGACTGCAGTAAAATGAGCGGTACAAAAAAGTTTCCCCAGCTCCCCACAAATGTGAACATGGCAACTGTAAATAAACCGGGAAGCATCAGCGGCAGCACCACATGTATCATACTCTTGACTGCGGACGCACCGTCAATCCACGCCGCCTCCTCCAGATCAACGGATACCCCGTCCAGAAAATTTTTCATCATCCAGATGCCATAGGGAAGCCCTGATGCTGAAAGGAAGATAATAGTTCCCCACAAGGAATCAACCAGCTTCATCATAATAAACATCTGATAAACAGGCACCATCACCGCTGTTATGGGAATAGAGGTCAGGAACAGCATCCCCATGGTGATCTTCTGTCCTGTCTTCAGCTCATATCTTGACAGGGGATATGCTGCCAGCAGGGAACACACCAGAACAACGCCTGTCTGTACAACAGAAATAAACAAACTGTTCAGGAACCCCCTCTGGTTTTTGGCATCTGTGAGGATGACCCTGAAATTTTCAACACTCATATGCTTTGGCACTGCGAACGCCTGACTGGCTTCCGGATTAAAAGCAGCAAATACCAGCCACAGAAGTGGAAGCAAAAATGCGCCTGCAATTATCAGCAAGATCATATAGGGAATAATTTTCTGTACGTTTTTCTTATTTTTCTTCATGATGATCCCCTCCTAATTGCCGTCGTTTGCACGAATCAGCCTGATATATACAAGACTCAGCAGAATCCCGATCGCCAGAATAAAAAGGGCAATGGCCATGCCGTATCCTATCTGATATGCAATGAACGCTTTTTGATACATAAATATAGAAAGTGTTGTTGTCATAATAGCCGGTCCGCCTCCTGTCATGGCAAACACAAGGCCAAATGCTCCCAAAGTTGACAATGTCACGATCACGAATGTAGTGGCCATAGTGCTTTTTATCATGGGCAGTGTAATTCTGAGCAATATCTGAAATCCATTGGCACCGTCAATTTTAGCTGCCTCCACAATATCATCTGATATGTTATCCAGGGATGCCTGGAACATCATCATGGAATAGGCTGATCCTTTCCATATATTTGCTATGACAACACAGGCCATGGGAAATGTAAAGAGCCAGGAAACCGGCGATATCCCCAAAATACCCGTGATCTTATTCAATGTACCTGCATCGGCAAAAAAGGAGCTGAACATAAATGCCGCGATCACTTCCGGGGTGATCCAGCCTGCCACTACTGTAAAGCCGACAAATTTCCGAACCAGTCTGTTCTTCCCTCTCATTAGGGATGCCAGCAGAAATCCCAGACACTGCTGCCCAATAATACCTGAAAACACCAAAAATACCATCGTATTCTTTAATACAGTAAGAAGTTTCGGGTCTTTGAAAATCTCAATAAAATTCCTGAACCCTACGAATCTCATTGCCTGTGCGGAACTTCCCGTCAGTGAAATGTCCGTAAAAGAAAAAAAGACAGTCATGATCATGGGGCCTATAAAGAATACGCCAAGCAGTAAAATTGATGGGGAGAAAAAAAGTGCCGTCTTCCATATCTTTCGTTTTTCTTGATTTCTTGTTCCAACCATCCTCAGTCTCTCCTTTAAAGATTCAGCTTGGAGCAATGCTCCAAGCTGAATGTAGATCCTTTATTTCACAGTCACGTTTTCCTCGCCCACAATTCTTTTCATCTCTGACTCAAAAGCCGCTGCCGCATCATCCGGACTAGCGCTTCCCATGGCAATACTCTCCACCACCTCTGTAAACATGGTTGTCAGAGTGGAATATCCCTCTACGGACGGTCTGAAATGTGCATACGGCAGCATCTGGCCGGCCTCTTTTACTACAGACATTTTCTGTGATAAGTATGTTTCATCCTCCATCACGTCTTTACGCACAGCCAGGTCTCCTGAGTACATGGCGTATTTAAGCTGGCTTTCTTTCCCTGCAATGAATTTCAGAAGTTCTTCCCCGCCGGTTTTATTATTGGCATTCTTTGGAATCGCCCAGGTCCAGCCGCCGGACATGGTGCTGAAACCGTCACCGCTTCCGTCATATGTGGGAATCTTGGCAGCCGCCCAGGTATCAAGACCTTCCGGCCATTCATAGGTTCTTCCCTCTCCCCAGTTTCCGGGAACCCAGCTTCCCGTGAAGATCATGCCCAATTTTCCGTTTTTCATATAATCACTTACGAAAAGGTCTTCCACCTTCTGCTGTGATACAATACTGAGAGGCGCACCGATTTTCTCCACATTGTAAACATCATTTACAAAATTATAGACCTTCAGTAAATTCTCTTTATCAACAACCCATTTCTTTGTATCAAAATCATATAAGGTTCCGCCTGTTCCTGAGTAAAGCTCCTGGAAGGTTCTCATAGAGGTCTCCTCCGGTGAAGTTTTGGATGCATACAGGAAAAATGGGATAAATCCTTCGCCTCCAACCTCTTTCAGCTTTTTGCCGGCCTCAATGATCTCATCCCAGTTCTTTGGCTGGAAAGGTACAGAAACCCCTGCTTCCTCCATCAGCTTCTTGTCATACCAGAGACACTGAGTGTCCGTGGAAAACGGAACCCCGTACTGCACACCGTCAGCACCTTTGGCGCCGTCCAGGATAGCCTCCTCAAACTGGCCCGCATCCTCCCAATTCTTCATAAATTCATCCAGCGGTTCCAGATAACCGGCCTCCGCGTCAGACATGATCATAAACCCATCCTCGGTTATTAAATCAGGAGATGTCTCCTTTGACTGCATCATCATTGTGATTTTTGTGTACATGTCAGAGCCATTGACGATTTCAATGATCTCCACCTTCTTTCCCGGGTTCTGCTTCTCAAACTCATCTGCCAGCCCTCTGTAAAAATCAACACGGTCTGCCCCCACAGCCATCTTGATCACGTCAGACTCAGCGGAACTGCCGCCGCTTTCCTCTGTCTCTGCTTTTTTTGTCTCATCTGCCGGTTTATCACCCCCGCTTCCGCATCCAACCAATGACACACACATCATCGCTGCCAACAGACCTGCAATTTTCTTTTTAAACATATAAATACCTCCTCCTTTACACCAAAACCAGCTTTCTGGTTTCTCTTTTTGATGAGTACATAGTAACATCGTTTTACTATAAAGTCAATTTATTTTACTATATAATGTGCATTTCGACATTTTTAACATTTTTTCAGCAAATAATTTGTGCAGTTTTCATCTTTTATACCTATATTACCGGTATATAAGTAAACTATCCGTACTATTGCCTTTTATTAACATCTATACTATAATGAATTTAAGAATACAAAGTCACTATGCATTTTGGGGTTTTATGCTTCTTTTCTGCCTGCTCTCCCACAAACGCAAAGTCTGATTTCTGTAACTGTTCAGTAGATCTGCGCATTCCCTGTGCTGACCGCAGGAAAGCATTTTGCGTCCAGGCAAAACTCCCATCGCCAATGACGATTCTGTACGGATTTTTGCCTGTAACCGTAAGGGTGCCGGACAGCTGCAAATTTACTATATAAAGGCGGTATTATATGATGGAAAAAACCGGATCAAATATTCAGGACGTGAAATCGAAAAATAGAATGCTTGTTTTAAAGCATATAGCAACAAGCAGCGGAATTTCAAGAGTGGATATTGCCCGGAGTACCGGGCTGTCAAAAATGACGGTAGGCAACATTGTTACAGAACTGCTCAGCTCCGGTCTGGCAGAAGAAACCATAAATGTTTCCAATAATACTTCTGCAATTTACGGACGCAGACCTATCCTTCTTACCCTGGCCCAAAACTCCCCCTGTATCTGCGGGATGCTGATCAAAAGAAAATTGTTTCAGATCATTCTCTCTGATTTGGGCGGCAGGATTTTTAAACAGGTGGATTATCCTTATGACACACTGGACAGCTCAGAAGACCTGCTTCAGATTTTAACAAAAGCCTATTCAGAATGTGCGGAAAGCACGAAACGGCGTATCATTGCAATTGGTATCGCTTCCCTTGGGCCATTGGATTCCTCAAAGGGAATCATACTGAATCCCCCTTATTTCTATGGTATCGAGAATCTGCCCATTGTTTCTATCATCAGTGAAAAGACCGGCCTGCCTGTATTTCTGGTGAACGACGCCACAGCAGGGGCTTTTTCAGAAAAACTGTTTGGATCGGGCACCTCCATATCTAATTTTGCTTATCTTCATATTATGAATGGAATCGGAGCCGGTTTTATTTTGAATCATGCTCTATATGACGGGGATTCGGGGCAGAGCGGCGAGATAGGCCATACCTCTATTAATTTTGACGGCCCCCTCTGTGCCTGCGGCAACCGGGGATGTCTGGATCTATATGCCAACCTGGATAACCTGCAGCAAAGGATAAAGGAACTTGCCCCCTTTTACCCCAGCTCTCCCTTATCCATCCCCAAGACACCAGGCTGGCTGGATATTATATCCTGTGGCAATCAGCAGGACCCCCTTGCAGTCACCGCGCTGGAGGGATTCTGCTCCTACATCGCCTATTCCCTCAGCAACACCCTGAACCTGCTCAACCTCTCCACGATCATCGTGGGGTATGATTCTGATGGAACCAACACCATCATCGAGGATCTGCTGTATCACAAACTCTCCAGAATTACCCTGACAGCCAAATTCAATCCTCTTTCTATCCTCCATTCCACATTCGGAGGCAACGCCCCGCTCATTGGCTCCGTAGCCCTGGCAGCGGACAAGGTTTTCAGCGGTCATCTGGCACTGCTGGAACTGGAGACACTATAACGCATAAATGGTGCTACATCCTTCTGCGCAGGAAGGAAAGCAGGATCAAAACTGCCAGAATAGGGAGCACCACCGGTAAAAGCGCACTGACAATACTGATGATCAGAGCGATCACACCCAGCACGATCAAAATCCCCAGCGCCAGATGTACGGTTGGGTTATTGTGCATCTTTTCCTGCACATGGTGGAAACCGCCGCCGGAGCTCTCACTCCCGCTCTGGCTGTAGGTGGTCTGGTTGTATGAAGACTGGCTCCCATGACCTTCCTGGTGACCAGTGCCGGACGCGCCGGAAGTCTCCAGTATCGTGCGGGCGATCAGCCGGGGATCTCCCAGGCGTCCTGTCACCTCCGCCTCAGATGCACCTTTTTTTGTCTCATCGCTTATATATTGGTCGTAATATTGTACATGTCCATTTACCACATTTTGAGGAAGCTCTGAAGCTAGCGTTTCCCGCAGTACCTCTAAAAATTCTCGTTTGCTCATGGCATCAAAATCCTTTCCTGTTATACCGCCATCTTATCATATCTTTCCCAAAAAGTAATGATAAATCATTAAAGTTTTTATTAAAAGAAAAGAAAAATCCGCTTGTCACTGCCGGGGATTTCCCAAATATAAAAACTCCCTGCGGAAACTGCATCAACAGTTTCCCACAGGGTGTCCTCAATTCTAACGTAATACGGAACCAAGCGCTCCATATCCCAAAAAGCACATGATGATCGTGGCTATACAGAGTCCCAGCAAAATGGCGGGAACGGACTTCTTCAAATCCACTTCCAGAAGGGATGCGATCAAAGCTCCTGTCCATGCTCCGGTACCCGGCAGCGGGATTCCCACAAACAGAACAAGTCCCCAGAACTCATATTTTTTAATCTTGTCACTCTTTCCCATGGCCCTTTTTTCCAGCTTCTCGATCAGAGGGCGAAACACTTTTGTCTTCTTCAGCCACTTAAAAATCTGTCTGATAAAAAGCAGAATGAACGGGATAGGGATGATATTCCCCAGAATACAGGCAATGACAGCCTGAAGCATGGGAATTTTCAATACGGTTGCCAGTAAAAGTCCGCCCCTCAGCTCCAGTATGGGAACCATGGAAATCAAAAAGACGGCTGCTTCCGGTGTCAGGAAGGACGGCATGTTTTCAGCAAACCAATGTACTACGGATTCCATTAAAACCTCCTGTTACTTTACCTGGAATTCTTCAGCCAGGGCTTTGAAGCCAGGCATAGAATTCATGATTGTTTCGTAGGATACACAGTAAGCGATCCGCACATAACCAGGGCAGGCAAAGGAAGATCCCGGAACGATCAGGATATTATGCTTCTTCGCCGCCGCACAGAAGGCCTTCTCGTCCTCCACCGGGGATTTTACGAACAGGTAGAATGCGCCTTCCGGTTTAATGCACTCAAATCCCAGTTCTTTCAGTCCATTGTATAAGGCTTCCCGGTTACGGTTATAAAACGGTACGTCTACTTGGGCATCCAGACACTTTGCGACAACTTTCTGCATCAGGGACGGGGCATTGACATATCCGAGAATACGGGTAGCCACGTTCGCTGCTGCAATTACATCCTCAGCCTCACTCACTTCATCCGGAATCACCAGATATCCGATACGCTCACCCGGAAGGGACAAGGACTTGCTGTAGGAATAACCAATGATAGCATTTTCATAGTATTTTGTCAAATACGGAACCTCAATTCCATCATAAACCAGTTCTCTGTAAGGCTCGTCCGAAATGAGATAAATATCGCTTCCCAGCTCTTTTTCTTTTCCGCGGAGGATATCTGCCATCTTCTTGATCGTATCCTCAGAGTACACAACACCTGTGGGGTTATTGGGGGAGTTGATGATCACAGCCTTGGTTCTGGCAGTGATCTTTTGCTCCAGTTCTTCCAGGTTCGGCTGGAATGTCTCTGTATTCGGGCTTACAACCACGATTTTACCGTCATAGTTTGAGACATAGCTGTTGTACTCACCAAAATACGGTGCAATGACGATCACCTCGTCCTCCGGGTTCAACAGGGTTTTCAGGATAACGTTCAATCCTCCTGCCGCACCTACCGTCATAATGATATTCTGTTCTCCAAAAGAAGTGCCGAATTTTTTATTAATGGATGCGGCGATAGCTCCCCTTACATCCTCGTATCCGCTGTTGTTCATATATCCGTGCAGCACAACCGGATCTTCTTTCTCCAGCTCCTCATAGACTGCCTGCTTCACCTCCGCCGGCGCCGGGACATTGGGGTTTCCAAGGCTGAAATCATATACATTCTCAGCACCGTATTTGGCGGCCATAATTTTGCCTTCCTCAAACATAGCCCGGATAGCTGAACTGTTTTTTACCAAATTCACCATTTTATCTGCTATCATATCATTACTCTTCCTTTCTATGTAGTCTTTTATTCGGATACCTACGATTATACCATTTTCCGTCCGCCAAAATCAACGTTTTAACACATTAAATCAAAAAATTATTTTTTTACACAAAGGACAGCTTATAGAGGCTGCTGTACAGACCCTCTCTCTGCATCAGCTCCTCATGGGTCCCCTCCTCTGCAATCCCATCGTCAGTCAGGACGAGTATCCTCTCTGCCTTACGGATCGTGGACAATCTGTGCGCAATGACAAAGGTTGTCCTGTCTTTTGCCAGGCTTTCCAATGACTGCTGTACGATTTTTTCGCTCTCATTGTCCAGTGCGGATGTGGCTTCATCAAAAATCAGGATCGGGGGATTCTTCAGGAATACTCTGGCGATGGAAAGCCTCTGCTTCTGCCCTCCGGAAAGCTTGACCCCTCTTTGTCCGATATCCGTGTCATAGCCATCCTCCAGGCCCATAATAAAATCATGCGCATTGGCGGCCCTTGCTGCACGAAGCACCTCCTCGTCCGTTGCATCCGGTTTTCCATAACGTATATTCTCCATGACCGTTCCCGCAAACAGATATACATCCTGCTGTACAATACCAATATGATTTCTCAGACTCTGCAGCTTAATGTTTCTCACATCCATGCCGTCCAGACACACACTTCCGCCGCTCACATCGTAAAACCTGGGGATCAGACTGCAGAGGGTTGTTTTTCCCGCACCGGAACTTCCCACAAGAGCCACATATTCTCCTGCCTTTACCGTCAGATCCACATGGCTGAGCACTTCCTCCTGGCTCTCCTCATAGTGGAAAGAGACATCCCTGAATGCGATCTCTCCCTTCACATCCCCCAGTTCCACTGCATGGGGTACGTCCTTAATATCCGGCGCGATGGCCATGATCTCCAGGAACCGGGAGTAACCGCTGTATCCGTTCTGGAACTGCTCTGTAAAGGTGATCAGCTTTTTCACAGGATCTGTAAAGTTATTGATATACAAAAGCACGGTCACCAGGTCCTCCACAGGCATTTTCCCTCTTGTCATGAAAAACGCACCTACCAGAAGCACCGTGATGGTGATCAGGGTAGTGAATGCGCCCATGCCGGAGTTATAGGTTCCCATGTATTTATAACTACGTTTCTTGGAGTCCACAAAGCGCTCGTTGCCTTTCTGGAATTTCTTCATCTCTTCCTTCTCGTTGGCAAAAGATTTCACCACACGGATACCGGAAAGGCTGTCCTCAATCTGGGTATTGATATCCGCGATCCGCGCCCTGTTTTCCCTGAATGCTGATTTCATCTTCCTGTTATAAATAAAAGCATAGATAAGAAGGAACGGCACAAACAGGAAGGCTGACAAGGCCAGTTTCGTGTTAATAAACATCAGAATAATAAACGCACCGATAAATTTAATGATAGAGATCACCAAATCCTCAGGTCCATGGTGCAGCAGCTCACTGATGTCAAACAGATCGGAGGTGATTCTGGACAGAAGATGTCCAACCTTTTGGTTATCATAAAATGCAAAAGAGAGCTTCTGGTAATGCCCAAATATCTCGTTGCGCATATCCCGCTCGATCCTTGCCCCCATAATATGACCGTAATAGGCAATATAATAGTTACAGAATGCCTCCACCAGCACAAGGGCAACCATAAAGATCCCCAGCTTCATGATCAGTTCTGTGGCCTCCCGCACAGGCTGGTTCACCACTGTGCTGGTGATATAGCGTACAATCAGAGGAATCACCAGCGTGATCCCCGCTCCTAAAATCGCAAAAAACAGGTCAGAAAAAAACAAACCCTTATAGGGCTTATAATAGCTGACCAGTTTTTTCAGTGTTTTTCTCATCTCTTTTTGTCTCTCCTTTTCTTTCTCGTGTCTATTCTGGGTTTTCGTATAATCTCAGACAACTATTCCGTAGATCTGCGCATTTACTGCGCTGACCGTAGTTACAATCACAGTATAAAACAGGACACTGCTTTTGGCAATGTCCTGTTTTATAAACTTTCACACAGGGAAACTATCCCTGAGACATAAGGCTCCATACCCCGTCTGGTTATTGGGGTAAGGCCCTCCCAGGAGATGGCGTGCCCCCCTTCGCAGATATGCCTTCACTTTTTCCCCGTAAAGAAACGGATCATTTCCTCTGACGATCCCCCATTCCATCAGCAGAGCCGCCGAACCGGTGACAAAAGGCGCCGCAAATGAGGTGCCGGTTCTGGAGGTATACCCCCCGTTTGGCGCTGCTGTTGTAATATCCACACCCGGGGCAGCGATATCAGGTTTTACCATATTGGTGATCCTGGTAAAACCCCGCCCTGAAAAATCAGCGTAAGCCTGGTATCTGGAATTATATGCCCCAACCGAGATCACCCTTGCGGCTGTGGAAGGGATGGTAAGCGTTATCTCCGGCACGGGAAACAGGAAACGCGTACCTTCATTCAATGCCGCGCCTCCCGGCATCCACAAATTGTATCTGCCGTCCACAATCCTCCCCGGTATCAGGTTGATTTTCCACACGCCGCTGTCAATGTAAGTATTCTGGGGGATAAAGTCAATGAAAATCTCCTGGGACAGACTGAACGGACTAGGTTTCCCATAATAGATCAAAATCTGGGTGGTTCCCAGATTAAAGCGCTGAGGCCCCAGTATTTCCTGAAACGGCCCGGCCACCTGACCGTTAGGATGCTGAAGGGAAATATCCATCTGGTCCACATACTGCTTCCAGATCTGTATATTCATCCCAGTCTCATAAGCGCCGATCTGAAACGACGCCGCCTGGCTTTCCCCCTGCCGGAGGGTCCCTGAGGTGTGCACTGCCTTGTTTCCTTCATTCCCCGTTCCCACGCATATGACTGTCCGCCCAAGATTGGAGGCGTTGTCCAGATATGCCTCTATGAGAGATTCCCCGCTGTGGGAACCATAATTATTGCCAAAGCTCAGATTCAGGGCAAGCGGCATTCCCATGGCGATGGACTGGCGGATGCAGTAGTCAATCCCCTGCATCAATTCCGTGGTCCTTGGAAATCCCTCCATCTGCGGCGTCCCCAATTTCACCGCTATGATCTGGCTCTCGGAGGCCACACCTCTGTGAAGCCCCCCGGAAGCCCTGCCGTTTCCTGCGGCGATTCCCAGAACACCTGTGCCATGCCCGCTCAGATCACGGCTTGGGACCGCTGCATACCGCTCCGCCGCCGTCGGTTTCTGAAGCGCCTCATCAATCTGCTCCTTTGTATACTCTGTTCCAATGACATAACCAGCTGGGGGATTCCCGGGCACAGTCTGGTCCCACAGTCTCAGGATGCGGCTGCTCCCGTCTGCATTGCGGAAATCCGGATGGGCATAATCCACCCCCGAATCCACACAGCCCACAAGAACACCTGCCCCAAAAAGCGGCTGTCCCAGTGGTGAAAACCCGCTCTGCACCGGATTAATGCAGGAAGCCGCGCGCCCCTGCTCCACCGCGAAAAATAACCGCTTGGGCATTTCAATAAATTCTACCTGGGGATATTCCGAAAGACTGTCAATCTGGCTCTCCGGAACCGAAAGTATGGCAAATCCCCCCAAAAGCTCCACAGCCTGTATCTCCGGATTCAGCGCCCCCTGCAGACTTCCGGAATATTTTACAATTAAATCCCACCTTCTCTCTTCCGGCTCAAACCCCACATCCAGTACAAGGGACTTTTCCCGTTCCTGCGGTGTGGCATCCAGGGCCAGATTCAAAAGATTTTCCAACTTCTGATCCTGCATAACAGCTCCTGGTTTTTTGCGGTATCTCTCCATTATATGCAAAAGGGGCGGCCAAAATCTGTCTTTTTCCAAACAGATTCTGACCGCTCCCTTTATATTATGTATTTAGCGCTTTTGTCTTGGTCATAACATGGTACGGACCTGCCACGAAGAACACACCGCCTATCATATTACCGATCGTCACAAATAAAAGATTATAGAAATAACCTCCTACACTGACTGCTGCATCCCCTGCGTTTAAGATTCCAACTGCCAGAATACTCATATTGGCAATACTATGCTCAAATCCGCAGATCATAAATACGAAAATACACCAGAATACCATGATCAGCTTTCCTGACTCGGATTTCATCTTTAATGCGCACCATACGGCAAGACATACCAGAATATTACAGAAGATTCCCCTTACCAGAAGCTGTACGGGTGTCAGAGACATCTTTGTGGCAGCTACCTGTGCAAAATAAGCTCCTATATCTCCTTTTGGTACTCCGGTAAGCTGGAAGCCAACAACACCTAACAGGGAACCGATAAAGTTTCCGATATAACATAAGATCCATGCCTTGACTGTCTTGCCCCAGGGTACACATCCACTGAAGGATGCACTTCCAAGAACCATATTGTTGCCTGTAAACAGCTCGGCACCCGCCATAATAACAAGGCTCAATGCTGCCGCAAACGCAAAGGCCTGCACTGCTTTCAGCATTGGGGAACCCGCTGCGTTCAATGGTGTTCCCAGAGTAAACGTTACAAAACTTCCGAAGGCAATGAAAAGCCCTGCAGTGATGGAGGATACCATAAAACCAAAGGTATTGTTCTCCATGAAGTTTATCTTACCTTTCGCCGCATTACAGACTGCACTGAATTCATCAAAATACATATATTTTCCCCCGCTTCTTTCGCTAACGTATGCATACAAAATTCAGGTACGGCTTTAACCGTACCTGATTTCATCTTTATTCAGTTTTCAATATGGAATTTTATTAGAACAGACCGGAGATCTTTCCTGTCTCATCAACATCAATTCTCTCTGCAGCCGGAACTTTCGGCAGACCTGGCATGGTCATGATCTCTCCGGTAAGAGCAACAATGAAGCCTGCACCTGCGGAAATCTTCAGGTTACGAACTGTTACTTCAAAGTCTTTCGGTGCGCCCAGTTTTGTCTGGTCATCTGTCAGGCTGTACTGTGTCTTAGCCACACAGATCGGGCAGTTTCCATATCCAAGAGCTTCCAGCTGAGCAGCCTGTTTCTGAGCATTTGCTGTCAGAACCGCTTTTTTGCCGCCGTAAATCTTCTGAACGATCTGGTTTAATTTGTCCTCAATGCTTCCTTCCAGCTCATAGGAGAATGTAAAGTCATTCTTCTCTTCCACAAGACGTACCACTTCTTTAGCCAGTGCAACGCCGCCTTCGCCGCCTTTTGCCCAAACTTCGGAAAGTGCAACATTTACGCCCAGTTCTTTACATTTTGATTCTACCAGGTCAAGCTCTGCCTTGGTATCTGTGGGGAATGCGTTGATCGCAACAACACACGGAAGTTTGTAAACGTTTGTGATATTGCTTACGTGTTTCAGTAAGTTCGGGAGACCTTTCTCCAGAGCTTCCAGATTCTCGTTATTTAAGTCTGCTTTCGGTACGCCGCCGTTGTATTTCAGGGCACGTACAGTCGCTACGATAACAACTGCGCTCGGTGTCAGGCCAGCCATACGGCACTTGATATCCAGGAATTTCTCTGCACCTAAGTCAGCGCCGAATCCGGCTTCTGTGATAGCATAGTCACCTAATTTCAGTGCCATCTTGGTAGCGATCACAGAGTTACATCCATGAGCGATATTAGCGAATGGTCCGCCGTGAACGATTGCAGGTACATGCTCCAGAGTCTGAACCAGGTTTGGTTTCAGGGCATCTTTCAGCAGTGCACACATAGCCCCTTCTGCATGTAAGTCATGGGCTGTAACTGGTTTCTGCTCGGAAACCTTGCCATATGTATAACCAACGATGATTCTTCCCAGTCTCTCCTTCAGGTCTGTAATGTCTTTTGCCAGACACAGAACAGCCATGATCTCGGAAGCAACTGTGATATCGTATCCGTCTTCCCTCGGACAGCCGTTAGTCTTTCCGCCAAGTCCATCAACTACAAAACGAAGCTGGCGGTCATTCATGTCCACGCATCTTCTCCAGGTAATCTTTCTTGGGTCAATGTTCAGGTCGTTGCCCTGATAAATGTGATTATCCAGCATTGCTGCCAGCAGATTGTTGGCTGCACCGATCGCATGGAAATCACCTGTGAAATGCAGGTTGATATCTTCCATTGGAACTACCTGTGCATATCCGCCGCCTGCGGCACCACCTTTTACACCGAATACCGGTCCCAGGGATGGTTCACGGAGCGCTACCATTACATTTTTTCCTAATTTCTGAAGGCCGTCAGCCAGACCTACTGTTGTTGTGGTCTTTCCTTCACCGGCAGGTGTCGGGTTGATAGCTGTAACCAGAACCAGTTTTCCGTTCGGTTTATCAGATTCTTTTAACAGATTGTAGTCAATTTTAGCTTTGTACTTACCGTACTGCTCCAGATATTTGTCATCAATACCTGCTTTTTCTGCAATCTTTGTAATTTGCTCCATTGTGCACTCCTGTGCGATTTCGATGTCTGATTTGAATCCCATGTTAATACCCTCCTTTTCATAGCAATAGCTTTGTCTTCTGCGTGCATGCCACCACGGTCTGTGTACGAACCTCTTTGAAAAAAAAGGGCAACATTTGTCAATTACACAATTACAAACGTTGCCCAGACGGTCGGCTCTCACTTACATTTTGACTTCACTGTGGTGCTCCACATTGTAATCCGTCAGAAATCAAAACTATTATTTTGTTATGTCTATAATTTATCACAATTTCCGATTACTGTCAATGCTGTATTATATTAAAGATTCACAACAATATTTCGACAATTTTACTCTATTTTCCAGCGATAAACGCCAATACCTCTTCTTTTTTAGGCATAACGCGGAGGGCGCCCTTCTTTGTAGTGATAAGAGAGGATGCACCATTGGAGAATTCCAGCATTTCATAGAGCTGTTTCTCTGTAAGGCCTTCTATTCCGTGCTCCAGCACATAATTCAGCGCACATGCGCCGAAGGTATCGCCTGCCCCTGTCGTCTCAATTGTATTCTCCTGTAAAAACGGCGCATGGAATACTTCTCTGCCCTCATGGAACGCAGTGCTGCCCTCTTTTCCCATTGTTACATTCATCAGCTTCAGATTGGGATACTGAGCAAGCAGTATACGCGCGCCTTCTTTCACATCCTTGGTCCCGGTCATGAATTCCAGCTCCTCCTCTGAGATTTTCAGCAGATCACATTTTGAGAGGCCGTAGGCGATCTGGTCTTTTGCAAGCTCCATGCTGCTCCACAGAGGAGGACGCAGGTTGGGGTCAAAAGAGATGAGAAGCCCGGCTTCTTTTGCAGCATCAATGGCTTTGGCAGTGGCTTTGCGCACCCCTTCATGGGTCATGGACAGTGTTCCGAAGTGGAATGCCCTGGCTGATTTTATGTACGCTTCATCTATCTGCTCAATATTCAGCATCATATCCGCACCGGGATTTCTGTAAAACGCAAAGTCCCTGTCCCCGTCCTCAAACGTATGGACAAATGCCAGTGTTGTGTGGACTTCCTGGTTTTCATACAGATGGCTGGTGTCAATACCCAGGCTGTTCAGTGTACTTCTCAGAGATGTGCCGAACTGGTCCTTTCCCACAACTCCCAGAAAAGATGTGGTTTTTCCAAGGTTATTCAGCATAGCCAGCACATTACACGGCGCCCCGCCCGGATTTGCCTCGAAGATGGGATTTCCCTGTCCGCTCACACCGTTCTCCGTAAAGTCGATCAAAAGCTCGCCCAGTGCGATAACATCAAAATTCTTATTCATATATGTTCTCCTTGTCCGTTTTATTCTACTGTGAATTATATTCGTTTTGCCTGCTTTACGCAAGTACCGCGGCATAATTATTCATAAAAAATACATTGGATGTAGAATTTTTGTCACTGCGCAGCTATAGACAGTCTTTTGATTCTTAATGAATCGAAAGGTTTTCTTTAGAATTTCTTTTAAATTGAGCCTGCAATTTCTTTTAAATTTTATGATGTAATGAAAAGGTAAGAAAAATGTCGAAACTGAGGTGATTTTTATGAATATATTGAACCAAATATCTGAGTATGCCTCCATTTGCCCGGAAAGAACAGCCATCTGCTGTGACGGCTTGTCTGTTACTTACGGGGAGCTGGAGTTATATTCTTCCCGCCTGGCCTGCCATCTTGAGCAGCTATGCGGTCAGAACCGTTCTCCCATCGCAGTGTACGGGCACAAACATCCCCTGATGCTTGTATCCTTCCTGGCATGTGTGAGATCGGGCCGGGCCTACTGCCCCATTGACACCTCCGTGCCGGATTCCCGTGCGGAAATGATCCTGGACGCCCTTGATTCACCTGTCTTTTTATCCCTCTCCCCCCTACGGGCTGAATGCAGGGATAAACGCCCCCTTTCCCTGGAGGACATTGATATTATCGTGCATACAGATTTGTCCTGTATGAATGGCTGCCTGGAAAACAGCAGACTAAAGCCGGTTTCCGGGGATGATATTTTCTATATAATATTTACTTCCGGAAGCACCGGTACCCCAAAAGGAGTTACCATCACGGAAACCAATTTAAGTAATTTTCTGGACTGGTCCATCACCCTTGGAACTCCGACCAATGCCAAAAAGGGAAAGGTGTTTCTGAATCAGGCTCCCTTCTCCTTTGATTTGTCTGTTATGGATCTGTACACCTGTCTGGCAGTGGGCGGAACGCTATGGTGTCTGACAAAAGATGTACAGAAGGATTACCAGAGACTGCTGGATTCCCTGAAACGCTCCGGGGCCTCCATTATGGTCTCCACTCCGTCCTTTGCGGATGTGTGCCTGTCAGACCCTGCTTTTGCCCAGGCCAGCCTGCCCGACCTTGGTCTGTTTTTGTTCTGCGGGGAAACCCTTACGAACCGGACAGCCCGAAAGCTCCTGGAACGCTTTCCTGCTGCAAAAGTCATGAATACATACGGCCCCACCGAATCCACCGTGGCGGTCACCCAGGTGGAGATAACCCCGGAACTGGCAGCCAGTCCATCTCCTCTCCCTGTGGGCAGGGCAAAACCTGGGACCCTGCTGCAGGTCTGCGGTCCGGACGGCAGTGTACTCCCGGAAAGGGAAAAAGGGGAAATAATGATCATAGGCGATACGGTGAGCCCCGGCTACTATCAGAATCCCACACAGACCAAGAGCCGCTTCTTCCCGTATACCAATAAGGGCATCATCATGCCGGCATACCGCACAGGTGACAAAGGGTATCTGAAAGACGGAATGCTCTATTACTGCGGACGCATAGACCTGCAGATCAAGCTGCACGGATACAGAATTGAGCTGGAGGATATTGAAAATAATCTTCTCCGACTCCCCCAGATAGAAAAAGCCGCTGTACTCCCAAACACGAGGGACGGGCGTGTCAAAAGCATCAGTGCCTATCTGGTCTGCCCCGGCATGACGGCGCCGGAGCGCAATTACGCAGAAACTTTAAAAGAGGGACTGCGCACATTCCTTCCGGAATACATGATACCTAAGAAACTCGTATTCATGGACTGTCTTCCCATGACCGGAAACGGAAAAGTTGACAGAAAAGCGCTGGGAGACCTGGTTCTTTGAGTTTTTATGAAGGGCTCTCCTTCTTTGTCTGCCTTTTTCTCTTCCTGATCCCCGCCGTCATTCTGGGCATCATGGAAAAAAAGATGGGCCACTACACCCTGGCCGTCTCCCTTGTGTTTATCGTCCTGGTTTTCGGCCACAGTCCCAGACAGTTCCTCTACCTGCTTTTGTTTTACGCATGGTCTTACCTGGTGGTACGCGTCTATGCGGCTGTCCGCAGAAAAAACGGCAGGAATGAAAAACAGTATTATCTGTTTCTGGCAGCCATGCTGCTGCCGCTTATATTATGTAAACTATCGCCCCTGTTTCACATGAACATTTTCGGATTCACGGGCATTTCCTATATGAGTTTCCGCAGCATTCAGATGGTCATAGAGATATATGACGGAATCATTGAGGAGGTTCCACTCCTGGAATTTTCAGGATTCCTTCTTTTCTTTCCCTCTATCAGCTCCGGCCCCATTGACCGGAGCCGGCGTTTTCACGATGACTGGGAGCGCACCATACCAAGGGCGGAATACCTGGAAATGCTGGGGGAAGGCATTTTTAAACTTCTGCTGGGCCTGGTCTACAAACTGGCGCTGGGCACTCAGCTCTACACACTGCTCACCATATGTGAACAGTCCATGGGGCAGCGCGGCGCCCCATGGTATTTTGCCGCAGGGTATGCCTGGCTGTACGGTTTCTACCTGTTCTTTGATTTTGCAGGATATTCCCTTATGGCAGTAGGAACCGCTTACATTCTGGGCGTAAGACTGCCTGACAACTTCCGGGCGCCTTTCAAAAGCCTGGATATAAAAGAATTCTGGGACCGCTGGCACATAACCCTGTCCCACTGGTTCCGTGATTTCCTCTTCACCCGCTTCATTATGAAATGCTCAAAGAAGAAATGGTTCTCAACCCGCCTGAACAGAGCCTGCGCCGGATTTATTGTCAATATGGGGGTCATGGGATTATGGCACGGCGTCACTCCCTCCTACATCCTCTACGGCCTCTACCACGGCATCCTGCTGTCAGCAACAGAGATCTACCAGAAAAAATCAGGCTTCTACAAAAAATACAAAAACCAAAAACTATACAAAGCAGTCTCCTGGCTGCTTACCATAAACCTGGTGATATTCGGCTTCTTTATCTTCTCCGGAAAATTCCTGGAGCTCTTAACCGCCTGATATCCGGCAGCGGCACCTATGCGCAGCAAACACGCTGCCCGGTGGCCATCAATTATACTTAAAAAAGGAGAAATGAAAAATGGAAGAAAAAATTTTAGATTTATTAGCAGAAATCTGTGAGGATGACATTGTAAAAGAAGACTTAAAAACCGAACTTTTCCAATCCGGTCTTCTGGACTCTCTGGGATTTGCCGAACTCCTAGCCGGCCTTGAGGAGGAATGCAGCGTTGTCATCGCCCCCTCAGAAGTCACCAGAGAGGAGATGGATACCCCGGAAAAAATTCTGGCTCTCGTGAAATCCAAATGCTGACCCAGGAAAGGCAGGCGCAAGAAACATGAAAAGACTGATTGCATTTTTCACGGCTTTCGTACTATTCCTTGTCACTGCAGCAGGCATTCATCTGTCTGTCCGTGACAAGAAAATCCCGGACTCCCATACATTTTCCACATGGGCCAATGAGACTAAAACACGATCCCGTGAAACCATAAAACAAAACCTGAACTCCCACAGCCTTCTGGTATTCGGTTCCTCCGAGTTCATGCATGGACAGGACACCCCCTACCACCCCTCATCCATGTTCGCTGACAGTGACTTTCAGCCCATGCTCATAGGTGCGGGCTATTACCAGTCCCTGAGCCATGCCATTGCCCTCAGCGCTTTAGGGGAGGGGCAGAAAAAAGCCGTTCTGTTCCTGTCCCCACAATGGTTCAGAAAACCCGGTGTCCTGCCCCAGGCCTTTGCATCCCGTTTCTCAGAAAATGACTACATGGGTATGCTGCAAAATGAGGCCCTTTCAAAAGAGACAAAACAATACATCATAGACCGCACCCACACCCTTCTGAAAGACGACCCCAAAACCCAGAACCGTCTGACCACCTACGAACGTGTATGGAACACCAAGACTGCAACAAGCCAGGACACACTCATAGCCAACGCCTGGCAGAGCTTCCTGAACGAGAAAGAAAAAATAACGGTTCCCCTTCTCTTTGACCTAACCGCCAAAAAGCCAGGCCCACCCGCCGGCAATCTTTCCATCAACTGGACCAAATGGCTTTCCAAAGCCGAAGAAGACGGTGCCCGCTATCAGGAGAACCAATTCTACATAGATGACAAAAACTACAAAAAACTAAAACCGCGCCTTTCCAAAAAGAAAGACTGCAACAAAAAAGCCATCCACGGCTACGGTTCCTCCCCGGAGTACGACGACCTCCGCTGTTTCCTGAATGTCTGCCGTGACATGGACATCAAGCCATTACTTGTAGTCCTCCCTGTAAACGGCTACTACTACGACTACACCGGCTTCCCCCAGACCGCCAGAGAAACCTACTACTCCAACATCCAAAGTCTGGCCGAAACCTACAACGCCCAGCTTGCCGATTTCTCAGCCGACGAATACACCAAATACTTCTTTGAAGACCAAGTCCACATCGGACGGAAAGGATGGGTACTGATCAATGAAAGCCTTTACAACTTTTATAAAGAGCCTTAAAAATAGTCCCAAAACCCGCTTCCTCCTCCAAGTCCTCTCCTTCTACGCCCTCCTTATGCTCCTCTACCTCTACTTCATGACCGCCAACCTCTCCACCGCTCCCCCCTTCCTCTACTCCCAATTCTGAAGCCGCCCCGCGGCTTCTTTTTCTCTCCTCCTTCCTCGCCCCTCCAACGTCCCACGCCCTCACTTCCCCTGACCCTCCAGCGCCACGCCCTCACTTCCCCTGACCCTCCAGCGCCACGCCCTCACTTCCCCTGACCCTCCAGCGCCACGCCCTCACTTCCCCACCAACACCTAAATCCCATTAAAAACACCGTGGCCGGCAGTCTTCTCCCGGTACTGCGGCTTCAGGCTTTTAGGAAGTCTTAATGCGAAACAGCCAAAGATTGGCAGATAAAATTGGGTTCACAAAACCCAATTTTAAGCGGTGCTGAGATGTAAAATCATCGGATTTTACATCGATTCGCCGCGGTTCTGTCAATCTTTGGCTGTTTCGCATTTAGACTTCCTAAAAGCCTGAAGCCGCAGTACCGGGAGAAGACTGCCGGCCACGGTGTTTTTAATGAACACTACTCCCTCTTAATCATCCGATACCCAATCCCAATATGCGTCTGAATATACCGAGGCTCCGAAGGCTCCTCCTCAATCTTCTTCCTAAGCGTCGCCATAAACACCCGCAGGGAAGGCACATCACTCTGCATCACATTCCCCCACACCTCATTCAGTATAAAATTATGTGTCAGCACCCTCCCCACATTCTTAGCCAAAAGACACAGCAGCTTATACTCAATAGGCGTCAAATGGATCTCCTCATCCCTGATAAATGCACATCCCGAAGCATAATCAATCTTCAAATCCCCATTCTCAAAAACAGCGTTATCCTCCACACCCCCGCTGCTCTGATACATGGCCCTGCGGAGACTTGCCCGCAGCCTTGCCAGCAGTTCCTCCACACTGAATGGCTTTGTCAGATAATCATCTGCCCCCGCGTCCAGGGCGTTTACCTTATCCGCATCCTCACTTCTGGCACTCACTACAATAATAGGCACATTAGACCAGGATCTCACCTTTTTGATCAGATCCACACCATCCATATCCGGCAGCCCCAAATCCAGTATGATGACATCCGGCCTCTGAGACACAGCCTCCATCAGGGCCTGCGCCCCGTTTTTGGCCATGTGGTACCTGTATTCCTGCATATCCAGTGTGGTTGCCATCAGGTTTCTGACTGCTTTATCATCCTCCACAATAAGTATCAATGGTTTATTCATGTATCACAACCTCCTCTGCCGGCAATGTGAAATAAAAAACACTTCCCCGGGGCCGGTTATCCCTTACCCCGATTTCTCCGCCGTGTGCATTTATAATAGATTTACAGAGGGCAAGTCCCAGGCCCAGCCCGCGCCTGCCGTCCCCCTTCTGGTTCTCCGCTGTATAAAACATCTGAAACAGTTTATCTTTCTCTTCATCCGCCACACCTTTTCCATTGTCTGCGATTTCCGTCCACACAAATCCATCCTTTTGAAACACGTGGACCTTGATCTTGGACCCGGGCGGCGTATATTTAATGGCATTATCAATCATGTTAATAAACACCTGCACGATCAGTCTGGTATCCATCTTTGCCATCAGAAATTCATCATCCTGCTTCACAGTGATCCTGTGTTCTCCGCTTTTTCTGTCCAGATGGTGCATGGCCTCGTTGATCACATCATCCAAAAGTTCCGTCTGTCGTTTCAGATTCATGGCACCGTTCTCAATTCTGGTGACCGAAAGCAGATTTTCTACCAGATTGATCAGCCAGATGGCATCATCATAAATATCCCCATAAATTTTATGCCTCTGCGCTTCCTCCATCTGGGCACCGCCGTTGAGAAGCACACTGGCATTTCCGGAAATACCTGTCAGCGGCGTGCGCAGGTCATGGGATATGGCACGAAGCAGATTTGCCCGCAGACGTTCCTGCCTGGCATTCATCTCCATCTCTTTTTTCTCCTCATCCAGCCTCTGCTTTTCAAGTGCCAGAGCACATTCATTCAGCATGGCAAGGAGCAGGCTTCTCTCAAAGGCAGTGAGTTCCTCGGCTCCCATAACGATCCCTGCCACTGCCAGCGCTTCTTTTCTGCCCCTGACAGCCAGATACAGGCATTTTGCCCCGGGCAGCGTATCTGTTGTGGCACCGGCATGTTTATTGTTCTGGTATACCCAGGATACCACTTCCAGTTCTTTCTCATTGATATACTGCTCTGCATCCCTCATCTCCCGGTTATCCGTCCGCGGCACCAGACTGCCCGCTTCATCCGGCATATAGAAAATGACCATACGGCCCAGCATTTTCTCCATCTGCACCATAGTCTCTGAGATGATCTGTGAAACATCCCTGGCTTTCTGCAGCTTCTGGCTGGTTTCCAGCAGAATTTCCGTGCGGTAAGCCTTCTCCGCCGCCTGGTGTGCCTGTTCCTTCACCCTGGTGGTCAGGGTGGAGATGAGGAATGCCACAAGGAACATAATAGTAAACGTAACGGGATATTCCGGCCCATAAGCTTTCAGGGAATACCTGGGAAGCGTGAAGAAAAAATTAAAGGTAAATACACTGATAAAAGAACTTACCAGACTATACGCCTTACTCTCTGTCCACATAGCAGTGAACACCACTCCCAAAATATACAGCATGATAATATTGACCTCTGAAATCCCATGGCTGTACATCCAGCTTCCGATGCCTGTTGAGGCAATCAGCACTCCCACTGTTTTCAGGCTGTCTTTCAATGTAAATCCTGTGCTGCTGTGCCTGATCCTGAATCCCGCTGTCCCCGTATTTCCCTCCATGGAGGGAATGATGTAAATATCAGGATTAGAGCCCAGAGCTGTAAGCCTGTCGGCGAAGCTGACTCTGGAAAATGAAAGACCTCCCATCCATTTTGTCCGGCCCAGTACGATTTTTGACACCCCGGCCATTCTGGCATATTCCGCGATCTGCTGAACCACATCATCCCCATACATGGTAATGACCCTGGCCCCCAGTTTTTCAGCCAGCTCCATATTTTCCCTCAAAATCTTCTTATCATCATCCGGCAGATTTTTATCGTGGGATGTCTGTACATACAGGGCCGTAAAAGCACCGTGAAAGGCATCTGCCATACGTGCAGCCGTTCTGATCACCCTGCCGTTGGAGGGGGATGGCGATATTCCTGTAAGGATATGTTCTCCCGGATAAGAGGTTTCCCGTACCGCCTCCCCTTTCTCGGCGATCTTATTGATCCGGTCCGCCATTCTTCTAAGTGCCATCTCCCGCAGGGCAGTGAGAACGCCCGAGTCAGCCACATTATTTCCAAGACGTTCCCGCACTTTTTCCGGCTCCGCATCCACGAATTCCACCCGGTCGGCCTGGTCAAACACTTTATCCGGAACCCGCTCCCCTGCGGGCCTGCCAGTCAGAGAGGATATCACATCCGAAAGGCTCTCGATCTGCTGTACATTCAGGGTTGTATATACATCTATCCCTGCCCAAAGTAGTTCTTCTATATCCTGATAACGCTTTCTGTGCCTGGAGCCGGGCACATTGCCATGGGCAAGCCTGTCAATGACTAAAAGCTGCGGCTTTCTTCTGATCGCACTGTCTATATCAAACTCAGGAGACAGCTTCCCCTGGTAATTATGGAAAACAGGTGCAAGCCTTTCCATTTCCTCCCGCAGTTCCCATTCCAGGGGAATACAGCCAATCACCACATCGCAGCCCTCTTCTTTTCTTTTCCCTGCATCCCGCAGCATCTGCACTGTTTTTCCGGTACCTTCCGCATAGCTGAAAAATATTTTCAGTATGCCGCCTCTATCCAAATCCATTGATGCTCCCCTTTCTGTGCTGCTTACATCACTCCCGGTAAAATATGCGGTTATCTGACGGAAGTTAATAGGTTTATTATAGCTGGCAAAGAGCGCCGGCTATCTCGCCTTTGCCAGCGCTCTTACATCTTTGTAATGTCCCATTATGATCAGGGTTTCACTCCCCCGGAAAACATATTCCGGGCGGGGCAGAGGGTAGATTTCCTCCTGTTCCTTGACTGCCAGGATACTGATATGATATTTATTCCGCACTCCTTTTTCCACAATAGATTTTCCTACCCACGGTACCGGCACAGGGATTTCATAGATGGAATAATCAGGCGTAAGTTCAATATAATCAAAAATATTTTCCGTGCCGAATTTTACGGCCAGCCGTTCTGCCATCTCTCTTTCGGGATAGACTACCTTATCCGCCCCGTTTCTGAGAAGGAATTTTGCATGTACATCCCTGTTGGCCCTTGACAGGACAAAGGGTGCGCCATAGTCCTTGAGAAGCGCTGTGGTTTCCAGGGAACTCTGAAAATTATCTCCAATCGCCACCACACACAGATCAAAATTCCCCACCCCCAGAGAAGCAATAAAATGCTCATTGGTGGTATCCCCAATCTGCGCATTAGTCACCAGATCAAGCGCGTCGTTGACACGCTCCTCATTTATGTCAACCGCAAGGACTTCATTTCCCTCTTCAATCAATTTAGCGGCCATATGTCGCCCAAAGCGGCCCAGTCCCACAACAAGAACCGATTTCATATTTTACTTTTCCTCCTTTAATAGGCCTCAGCCTACAGATACTTTTTCCATTGGCAGTTTTGACGGTATACACGCGATCCTGTTGCCGAAAGCGATGAGTATAGTAATACCTCCAACTCTTCCGATAAACATGAGCAGGATCAAAACGATATGTGACACAGTGCCAAGCTGGGCTGTGATTCCAAGGGACAGTCCCACCGTTCCGATCGCGGACGCGGCCTCGAACAGCGCATCCTGGATCATGACTCCGTCTGCAGAGGATATCAGAACCGTTCCCACAAGGATCAAAAGTCCGTACAGCATGGTCACACAGCTTGCGTGCCGCAGGGCATTTTCCTCCATTCTCCGGCGGAAGCACTCAATATCCTTCCGTTTCCTGAATTCCGACCAGATACTCAAGATCATAATAAACATGGTTGTTGTCTTGATCCCTCCTGCAGTGGAGCCTGGGGAACCACCGATAAACATCAGCCCCACCATGAGGATTTTGCTGCACCCGGTAAGGGTTGTCAGATCCACGGTGTTGAAGCCTGCCGTTCTGGGCGTTACAGCCTGGAAAAACGCACATAATACCTGTTCGCCAAAACTACGCCCCTCCATGGAGGGTTTCCCCAGTTCAAAGAAAAACATAAGGACAGCTCCGCTGAAAATCAGAATGGTTGTTGCCATAAGCACCACCTTGGTATGGAGCTTATAATTTTTATAGTGCCATTTATGTTCCCTGATATCTGACCAGACAAGAAATCCCAGTCCTCCTACTATAATAAGAAGCATAATGGTAATACTGACCAGCGGACTTCCCGAAGCGGTCATCAGAGAAGAACCAGGTTCAAAATTCCCCATCAAATCTATTCCCGCATTACAGAACGCCGAGATAGAATGAAATACGGAAAAATATATGCCTTTTCCAAGTCCAAGCCTGGGAACAAAATAAAAGCTCAGCAAAATGGCTCCGATCCCCTCGAATAATACCGTTCCGCCGAACACAAACTTTGCCATACGCACGATCCCGCCCACCTGAGGTGCAGCCACGGATTCCTGCATCAGAAGCCTCTGCGACAAACCAATCTTTCTTTTTGTAATAGTAAGCGCGGAAATGGCAATTGTCATAAATCCAATGCCGCCTATCTGTATCAACAATAAGATAACCCCCTGGCCGAATGAGGACCAGAATGTATAGGTGTCATGCAGAACCAGTCCTGTGACACATGTTGCTGATGTGGCAGTGAACCAGGCATCCATAAACGGAACCGCAGCCATCTGCCTGCTGGACACAGGCAGCATCAGCAGAAGCGTACCTGTGGTGATCACCGCCAAATATCCAAAAACTATGAGTTTCGTTGTGGTCCAGTGATGTTTCTTTATTCCTGACATAAGAGTTTTCCACCCTTTTTATTCTCTTTATGTGTTGTTCTGTAACGTAACTATTCCATATCTTCACAGTGACAGGCCTGCTGAGTAGTTATCCTGTAACTACATATTCTAAATTCTTTTATATTAAAACGGCGTAAAGCTATATCAAGGACACATTAAGATAGCATAAAGATTTATTTGCTCTTTATGCTATCTTGTCCTGTTCTCTTATTCTTTATTCTCTAGCTGTTCGTCGTCCCTGTTATTGCGGTAAAAACATTCCAGAAGGTCCTCCAGCGCTTCCTTTAGGGACTGAAGAGGCTTGTCAAACATTCCGGATTTATAAAAATTGATCACAACAGCACCAATGGGTACTGCAAGTATCATGCCTATCACACTGCTGATACGGTATCCTGTATACATAAAAATCAAAGTAAGCAGCGGGTCCATGCCAATGGAATCCCCTACCATCTTGGGCTCTATGATCCTTCGCAGCAGTTGTGTGACCAAATACAGAATGATAAGCCCAACCGCAAACTTTGTATCACCGGACAGCAGTTTAAAAACAGCCCATGGAATAAGCGCAGTACCGGTTCCGAAGAACGGCAGCATATCCAAAAAAGAAATGAGAAACGCCACCAGAACAGCAAAGCTCACCTGCAGAAACAGAAGTCCCACGCAGAGTATAGCCCAAATGATCGCCATGATCTTAAACTGTGCCTTAAAATACCCGCCGAAAACTTTCTTGAAGCTGTCTGAGAGCACCTTCCATTTTTCCTGTATGATCTGCGGCGTGTTATTCCGCCCAAACTCCAGGATCCCATCCCTGTCCGCAATGAAGAAATACGCTGACAATATGGTGAAAATAATGGAGATCAGAACACTCGGAAGATGCTTTGCCAGGTCTCCCGCATAGCCCACAGTCCACTCGCTCATATTACCCACCATTTTTCCGATCCGTTCTCCCAGATCATCCTGTATATTGTTGATAGAAGTCTGTACATTTTCCGGAAGCTGTTTCATGAATTTATTCAGGTTATGTTCCACCTCACGGAAATCCTCCCGGAAACCGCCGTAAATATCCGGTGCCTGGTTGATCAGATCACTGGTCTGCTCCACTGCTTTTGCGCCAATAAAATAACCGGCTCCGATTATGGCTGCCAGAACTGCTATAATGATCAGCATGGACGTATGCTTTCTGGCTATCTTCATCTTACGCTCCACCATACGCACCAGCGGACTTGCTATCATGGCAATGATCCAGCCGATGACAAATGGCATAAAAAATCTGAGGAATTTGATTCCCAAAACAATGAACAATATAACACCTAAAATGGTAAACAACGCCGCCAGAATACCTTTTACATACTTTTTCCACTTCTTCATATCTAAATATCTCCCATGCCTGCCTGTTTTGACTGCTGTCATTGCAATCTGACAGTAGCCGGGGCAGATCTTGCCTGCACCGGCTACTTTAAGTATACTCTCATCCGCAGGGGATACAATGCATATCCCGTTAATTTTTTATGAAAAATTTGCGAACTATATCTGGTTGTCATTTTTTATGATCCGCATTCCGGATTTTGAATCTGATGCAGCCTGACAGTTACCTCTAACATAAAATCAAGCATCTCTGAACATGAAATATTTCATTCGTAAAAGAAAAAGTGTCTGTTTATCCTGTCAGATTTTCTTGAGAAAAGCAAAGGGTTCCTCATCATGCAGAAAATGCATCAGCATATATGCTGTCATGATGGCCGCCTTCTCTTCCCTCAGGATCCTCCTGACTTCTTCCCTGTCCGCCAGCACGATCTCCAATTCCTCAGAGTCCTCCAGCCCGTCCCCGGAAACCTGGCCGGAAGTATAGCCATATACCGTGGCGCAGGATTCATCAGTCATGCCAATGGTTGTGAAGTAAGGCTTTTCGTACGCCTGATCCACATCAATGGGGGACAGCTCAAGTCCGGTTTCCTCTTTCATTTCTCTGATCCCGGCCTCTTTGTAATCCTCACCAGGCTCTACCAGGCCTGCCGGAAACTCATAGATATAACTGTCAATGGCATAGCGGTACTGACGCACCAGCACCACCCTGTCCTTTTTCTCTCCGTAAAGGCTGTAAATGATCACACCATCCGGGGTGTTTCTCTTTGTCCTGATCTTCAGTTCATGTTCTGTCTTTGCCCTGGACGCCACGTAGTAATGGCCTTTTCTGCCTGTCTTACTCTCCACGTCCAGGTGGTAGAGATTCACATGGGGATTCTCTGTAAGCGGCGTTACTTTTTTTATTTCCGGCATTTTTATTCTCCTCGCAGTAATACTCTGATCCTTTTATAAATAAGCAGTGTGACGGCAGATATGATACACCCTTTCACCAGATTAAAAGGGGCCACTGCCAGCACTACAAAGGTAAACAGGTTGTTGATCGCGGGATGGATGGATGTGCCCATCTGAATAAATGCGCTTACCGGCATGCCAAATGCTGCCCCATATGCGGGAAGCAGGATAAATGCATTTACCACGCAGCCTACAACAGCCATTGAGATTGTTCCTATCACCATTCCGATCACGGCAAACTTTTTATTTCTGCGGTATTTATAGAAAAATGCTGCCGGAACAATGAAAGAACATCCAATCAGGAAATTGGCGATCTCACCTACCCCCGCTGTGGCGGAGCCATGGATAACTGCATACAGCAGCACCTTTAAAAGCTCAATCATAATACCAGCCACCGGCCCCATAGCAAACGCCCCTACCAGTACCGGTACTTCTGAGAAGTCCATCTGATAAAACGGCGGTGCGATCACCGGGATAGGAAACTCGATCATCATCAATACGGTAGCCACTGCCCCAAGCATAGCTACCTGTGCCAGTGTCCTGATCTTAGAACGATTCTGCGCCCCTGCAGGCCTTTTGTTTACAATTGCGTCATTACTCATTTTCATTCTCTCCTTTTTATGATGGTTTCATAAAAGGAAATTCTTCTTTTCTGTCATTGATGTGCAGATTCCATCCTGGTGTCCTTGCATTGGACCAACGAGAAAATGCCCTGAAATCAGGGCATTGATGAATTCTGTATTATGACATACATTTTCTTCTCTCATCCAGACTTTAACTGTCGGTACCGGAATCACACCGGTTCAGCCATTTACATGGGTCGCGGACTCTACCGCCGGTAGGGAGTTACACCCTGCCCCGAAGAATTTTCTTTTATTCTATTGGGAATTATAGCGCATTTGACTATATTTTTCAAGGGTTTTTGTGGATGTATATATAAAACTTTATATGATTTTTGATTATCTCTTTAGAAGTTCTTATATGCCGGCATAGCCTGTATTTACAGGCATTTCCGGCATTTTTCGTATCGGAAGATACCCACATATACTCTTATATCTGCTTAGGTTTTTGCTTTCGGAAGTAGTAATTTGAGTAGTAAAACTGGATTTTACTACTAAGCAACTAACCGCAGCATTTCCGCTTTTGCACTGTCGAAAGTAGCGTGTGCGTAATAGTTCAGCGTCATGGTTATGTTGGAATGTCCCATAATGTACTGTAATGCTTTCGGATTCATTCCGGCATTTGCCATAGTGGTGCAGAACGTATGACGTAAGGTGTGCGGGATCACTGTCTTTGGTAGGGCTTCCTTATGGTGCTTGTTGTACTTCTTCACAAGCCCCCGGAACATGGTATCATAATTGACTGCCGTTTCCGGGCAGCCGTCCCGGTTAAGAAAAAGGAAACTGCTGTACCCTCCAATGATAAGTGGCTTCGCGTTCCTGCGTCGTGTCTGTACCCGCTTCAATGCTTCAAATACCTTTGCGCTCATGGGGATTTGACGAATACCGCTTTTTGTTTTCGGTGTTTCAATATAGTAACCTGTTTCCTTAATTCTCAAAAGTTGGTGGTCTACATTGATTATCCTGTTCTCAAAGTCAAGGTCGGTATCGGTCAGCCCGCAAAGCTCGGAAATTCTTAATTCTGTATCTTCTCTATTTTTTAACCTTGTTTTATTTCCACAGATGGGACATAAAATCCAATTTTCTTTCTTATTCATCACTTATCCTCACTTATAATTCACATGGAACACTTAAATTTAATTGACTATGGCTATAATAAATGAAATTGTTGAGAATAAATTACATAAGATATGAGAAACCATGCAAAAATATATATTCTTTTTCCGATAACTGATATACGCCATAGGTAAAAATACAAAAATACGAAAAATATTATGAAACGGAAGCCAAAAATGATATAACGAAAAAATAATGGTTATAATTACTGGTGTCCATTTTTCATATTCATTGTTATGTGCTGTTAAATATCCACGAAAGAAAAATTCTTCTGTAATTGGACCAACAAAAACATTGAATATAAAATACACTGCACAAGTAGCTAAAATAATATTTTTAGGAAAACTCTTTATGTATTCTATATTACTCCAATCAAAACCAATAGGCAAAAACAACAATAACTTTTCACGAAACGTCAACAGTAGCGCGTTCTCAAGTGGCTGAATTGTAAACGAAAATATTCCTGCTATGCCAAATAATACGAATGCAATAAAGAATATATGTTGTATAGACTGTTTCTCTTGTCCAGTCAGTGCAACCTTAATTGAATATCTGCCATAGTTTTTTTTACTCTGCCGTAACATTAGGAACCATTCAGCAGGTAATAAAAACAATCCCCCTAATATACAGAATATCAAAATAGTCGGTAGTTGTGGTAATAGTGTTCCGATTATAAGATATAGAGTAGTGAATATCCCTGTTATAACAAAAACCATTGCTATTGTTTTCTTCAGTCCTATCTGTGTTGCGCTTTTCATAATAAATTCCCTTCTTTCATCAGATACATTGCTCCCAAATAAGCATTAGACAAAGTTTTTATACAATATGTCTTATCATATATCATTGTATTGTTAGCAAGTAGACTGGCTATTCCATGTGTTACCAAGTAAATTTGAGAAAAGATACTATATGCTTGTTTTATATCTACCTCTGCTTGTATTTTCAAAACAGAAAATACGGCACCCAGATTTTCTTCTGTAAGCCAATCAGAAAGATTTCCACTTGTATAGTAATTTGAATGAAATAGAAATCGAAAAAGATTTTTTTCTTCTACGGCAAATTGAATATATCTCATTCCCATTTCTAACGTAGGTCTTTCATAGTTACCACTTAAATCTGTCACATAACTAATGTGAAATTCTCTTCCTTTTTTATGGGCTGCAATTCGGACATCTTCAATTCTTTCAAAATAATATAAGATAGGCTGTGTTGAACAGCTAAGTTTTTTTGAAACAGTCCTTGCATTTATATTTTCTGCGCCCTCCTGTCTTGCAATTTCAAGTGCTGCATCTATAATCATTTCTCTTGTAATTTTTGCCTTTGGTGGCATTTATCACACCCCCTCCTTTATTATAATTATCGTTATATAATAACAATTATAATAAAGGAGGGGTCTACTTGTCAATACCGCTTAATGTATGGTTTGCATTGAAAAATGGTAATATGCTTTATTCCGGTCAATACTATGATATGTGTAATCATATCTCGCAAAGGAGATGAACAGTAAAATGTAGTTGGGTGAAATGACTATGAAGCGGAGTAAAGAAAAGTTTGATTTTAAGGCTTTTGGGCAAGCCATTAAAGCAGCAAGGAAAGCAAAGGGAATATCGCGCAATCAGTTAGCGGACACGCTGAACATTGCGCCGCGCTATATCGCGTCCATTGAAAAAAGCGGGCAGCACCCGAGTTTACAGATTTTGTATGAGCTTGTAACCTTGCTTGATGTATCGGTAGACCAGTTCTTTTTCCCGGAACGGAAATCAAGGCTTTTTCTGCCCCTACTGCGTAACATGAGGGCAAAAAATAGCGGCGTTCCTATTACCCGGTTGGGAGTAAGAAACGCCGCCTGTGCGGTGTTATATTTCATTATTCATGCCCACGTGCCGCGCCTTTTGGTCGCGGTGGCTTTGGGGTTTACTCGCAAGATAGGTCAGGCATATCAAGGCGCAATCCGTTAAAAGTAGTAAATCGGTAGTAAATTCAATCTCAAATCCTGCGAATGTGCCTGTATTTCAAGGGTTTTTTGAGGTAATCAACATTTTTCTACAGAATAGTTCGGCCATCACATATATACCTATAGCAGTGGCAGCAGGATGTGGAAAAACACCAGTCAAGGAATAATATGTTCTCCTAACTGGTGTCTTTCATTATCTCATGCCATCGTAATGTGACCACATACGAATTATTTTAATTGTGCCCTGATACTCAACATTATCAATCTCAACTGCTTCAGCATAACTCTGGTATACAAGTCTCTGTTGAATATTAATCCTTCTTGAATAAAAACCTTGTAGGTTTCCTACCAGTCCTTCATATGGTGGTGGGCTTTGAAAAGGATCCTCCCGGATAATTTCTATCAGTTCCTTTGCCTTTTTATCTAGTTTTGCTGATTTAAGTTTTTTGATATCCTTCACAGCCTGTTTTTCATATACGATTCTATACATCTACCAGTCTACCTCATCCTCTGACAAACATTCCTCAATAGGTGTGTTTCCACCAGTAACAATAGATTCCGCCATTTCTGGTATGGAAATAAGGTATAATGTTTCTTGTATAGCATTCCAGTCATCCTCGGATAATAGAACTGCATTTTTTCCTCTGTTATTAGTGATCGTTATAGGTTCACTAGTCGTATTAACATCTGTAATAAGCTGATATAAGGATTCTCTTGCTTTCGTTGCATTTATTGCAGTCATGGTATCATCTCCTTTTCTATATTATACCGTACGTTTTTGCGTACGTCAAGACATGTTTTGAATATGGCAGCATTCGGCTTCTTCCGCCATATCTTTATCCACTTGGAATGAATTTGCTGTCAGGGCGATGATAGGGATTTTTGCTGCATAGGGTGGCGTATGGCTCTGGCTGCTGAGAATCACATCACGGTACGGCAAACTATGCGACATAAAATTGACCGCGCAGATTCCGGAGTCTTATAAAAAAGAGAGCCGGAGGAATTTACTCCCCCGGCTTCGCTGTTTTCACAAATGCTCTGTATCTGTCCAACTCCATTTCCACCGGCAGCACGGCCGCCTGCAGCAAAACCCTTGTGGCTGACCGGCGAAGATAACGGCACTGCCCACAAAGGAGCCAGCGATTCCGGTGATGATCGTTCTAATGAAGCCTCCTTTTTTCACGTCCATGATCCTCCCGGCTATCCAGCCGGATATTATACCTATCACTAATGATGTAAGCATTTTTTCCTCCTATTATTAGAACTCTTATGGAATATCTGTTCCATAGCTGAATTTCTCCTGCTATCAAAATTATCCGTAACAATAATATCATTGTACCATTATCATAAAAATATTTCACCAGTATCTTCCTGCTTTCTACACAAAATCCCCCTGCCTGTAACATCACTGTTATCAGACAGGAGGATTTTATTTCTCAAAAGATCTCTCTTCCCATTTCGTCCGGAATCATGGATTTTCTATAGAAGAAACTGTTGATCACATCGCACCATTCCCGGCTGTTTTCTGCCTGGCGCATAAAGCGTTCTTTGACTCTTTGAAAAATGTGCTGCGGAATTTTATCTTCCAGGCAGTTCCAGTCTCTCTGCATTTTTTGAACATCAGCATATCCCTCAAAATGACTGTCATATATATGCTGAATCAATGTTTTCCCGGAACGCAGCCGGTATGTATAGGGAACACGGTGGAAAAACAGCAGCAGATTCTCCGGGCAACTTTCGGTATCTCTGTACAGAGCTGCATTTTTCTCAAAATACTGTTCACTGTATCCGGTGCCCTTTTCGCTTCTGTCCACACCCACGGCCAGATGGTCAGCCCTGTGGTAGGTGCCCCATTTGGAGTATTCGTATCCTTCCGGATTCGGCCCATAGTGGTATGCAGGGTTTACCATAAAACCGATTCCCAAAGGCGCCGTATATTTTTCGTAAACTTCTCTGGAACGAAGAAGGATATCTGAGATCATCTTCTTCACATCACTGTCTCTGCTGATCTGCAGGGAAATCCACTCCTGCACGATTTCTTCTGCTGATATCTGAGGATTCCAGGCCAGGCGTCCGAAGCCGTACAAGTTGGCGCCTGCAAGGTCATGTCCTGTCCAGTTGGCGTCCTTTCCTGTGTTGGCGACAGCAGCCATGCCGCATTTCTGCTGTCCGAATGTCCTGCCGGAGACTATGTCCGCAACTGTATCTTGGGGTTTTCCACAGCCTGTAGAAAAATTCAGCACTTCTTTCCACATGGGAACAAGATAACACACATCAATCTGCTGGCCTGTGTATTCCTGAGCTATCTGTACTTCAAGCATCTGGTTGGTGTGCTGCAGGCCGCCGAAAAGGGGATGCACAGGTTCTCTCACCTGGAAATCAATGGGGCCGTTTTTGATCTGGAGGATCACATTGTCATCAAATTTTCCGTCCAGAGGCATAAAATTGTCATACCCGGCACATGCACGGTCTGTCCTGCGGTCCCGCCAGTCCTGCTGACAATTGTACACAAAGCATCTCCAGATGATCGTTCCTCCATAAGGCTTTACCGCACGGGCCAGCATGTTGGCGCCATCCGCATGGTTCCTGCCGTATGCAAAAGGACCTGGACGTCCCTCAGAGTCCGCCTTTACAAGAAAACCTCCCATATTGGGAATCCGGCTGAAGATTTCTCCGCATTTTTTCTCCCACCAGTTCCTCACTTCCTCATTCAGCGGATCCGCGCAGGGAAGCCCGTCCAGAGTCATGGGCGCTGCAAAATCAATGCACAGATACATGGAAATACCGTATTTCCCAAAGATACCGGAAATCTGCTCCAATTCGTTATAGTGCTTTTCTGTGATAAGCCATTCTGCCCCGTCCCGGACATTCACATTATTGATGGAAATTGCATTGATTCCAACGGAACAAAGCAGTCTGGCATAATCTGTGATCCGCTTCGTTACGCATACTTTTCCGTTTTCATAAAAAAAAGAGTTTCCTGCGTAACCGCGCTCAATGCTGCCGTCTATGTTATCCCACTGATTCAGCATTCTAATGGGGTTCTGCGGGTTTTCCTGAAGGGAAATACCCGTGATATCTTTTCCTGCGGAAACCATAAGAAGAAACCGGAAGGTTCCGTACAAAAGTCCGTTTACCCTGGCTGCACGGATATGGATTCTGTCATTTTCTTCGGTTATCTCATATCCTTCCATCCCCAGGTCCAGTGTCGGATCTATTTCTAACCGAATTCCTGCTTTCTCCCTGTCATCCGTCTTGATGATCTGAATGTTGAATAGTTTTTCAGATGCCGTCTCTATTTCCTGCAGAGCGCTTTTGACCAGCTCTCCGTTTTGGTCTGTATAGACAGACTCAAAAAATTTCCTGTTCTTCTGATTTTCTATCGGTTCATATGCAAGCCATGCCTGCTCCCAGTTACACATAATTTCCTCCTAGTCTCTCTTCTTTCGGATATTCTTTTATCAACCCTTTAATCCCGAGGTAGCGATACCATCCGCCAGATATTTCTGGAAGAAAATAAATATCAGCACAATAGGCACAATGGAAAGCGTCGCCATTGCAAACATGGCACCATAATCTGAGGAAGAACCCGGATCACAGAACAATTTGAGAGCCAGGGCAACCGGATACATGGCAGCATCATTGATATAAAGCAGCGCTGACATAAAATCATCCCATCTCCACATAAAGGAGAAGATACCGCCTGTGATCAGCGACGGTGCCATTAGCGGCAGAATGATGCGGAAGAAAATCCCATAATAGGAGCATCCGTCAATCTTAGCGGCCTCGTCCAGCTCTGTGGGGATGCCTTCAATAAAATTCATCATCAAATATACGAAAAATCCCTGAATGGCAAAGAAAAACGGAACGATTAGCGGAGAAAAACTGCCTACCCAGCCTAGCTTTTCATACCACAGATACTGGGGTACCATAAGGATCTGTCCCGGCAGCATCATGGAGGCCAGCATGGCGCCAAACAAAATCTTCTTGCCCCTGAACTGGCATCTGGCAAAGCCGTAAGCCACACAGGCGGAGGATGCCAGCGTACCGATGGTACCCACAACTGCTATAAAGAGAGAATTTTTAAAAAAGGTACCAAAGGACACGCCCGCAAAACCTCTCCAGCCATTGGAATAATTCTCCAGTGTAAATGTTTCAGGAATCAGGCTTCCCGCTGTTGTAAAAATGGTGCTTGTCTCCTTGAAAGAGCTCATGAACATCCAGCAGAGCGGATACAGCATGGCTAATCCGAAACCGCAGACTAAAACATGATAGACAACTGTTCTTATATTCTTCGTTTTCACAATCTCACCCCTGTTCATATACCCAATATTTTTTCGTCTTAAACAACACAAATGTGATCACCGCAATAATGCCCAGCATAACCCATGCCATTGCGGATGCATATCCGGATTTGCTGAAGGAGAAGGACTGCTGGTACATATACACAGCGTAAAATAAGGTGGTATCCATAGGTTTCCCCTGTGTAATGATCAAACTCTGTGTAAACGCCAGGAACCCGTTGATCACCTGCATAACCAGATTAAAGAAAATAGTAGGGGTCAGAAGCGGCAGGGTAACGCGGAAAAACTTTGTCACCTTGCCCGCGCCGTCTACATCTGCTGCCTCATACAGAGATTTTGGAATCTGCTTTAATGCGGAAAGGAAAATCAGCATGGAGGAACCGAACTGCCACACAGCCAGCAGAATCAATGTCCAGATCGCTGTCCTGGTATCACTGAGCCAGGCAAAGTTTGTATCAATTCCCAGCATTCCCAGAATGCTGTTCACAACACCGTCAGGTGCAAACATCCTCTTCCATAAAATAGCCACTGCCACAGAGCCGCCGATGATGGATGGCAGATAGTATGCAGCACGGTAAAAACCTGTAGCTTTTGTTGGTTTCACCAGTATCATAGCCACCAACAGGGCAAAAATAAGCCGCAGCGGAACAGACACCAGCGCGAAATAAAGAGTCGCTTTGATGGAATGCCAGAACACTTCATCATTTGTAAACATATCTATGTAGTTCTTGAGTCCCACAAACTCCGGCGGGGACAATATGTCATAGTCACACAGGGAGTAGTAAAAAGAGATTCCCATAGGTATGATCAGAAAAACCAAAAATCCTATGATAAAAGGAAGGCAGAATACAACTCCTGCTGTCTTTTCCTTATTTAAAAACTTGTATAATTTTTTACTGGTAGGTTTCAAAATCTTCTCTCCTCTCTAAAGGCAGAAAAAGGGCTGCCGCCGTCCCAAAGACTACAGCAGCCTTGATCATTTTATTGATGTTCCGCGTAAATTTCGTTTGCGCTGTTGAAATATTCCTCGGCAGCCTGCTCCGAAGTATATTCCCCGTATTTCACTTTCTCCTCCAGCTTTCTCAGCAGATCCTGAGCCTCGCTGGTCCCCTCCGGTGCCAGAGGCGGCAATGCACTGGAATTGGGCGTGATCACGTCTGTGATAAATGCAGCATTTTCCTGGTCTTCCTGGCTGAGCAATGGCATGATCTCCTCTGAAATCTTGCTGGACACCGGGATTCCTCTTTCTGCCAGTAGAATCTTGTATGCCTCTGAAGAATTTGTAAAATAATTCAGCACTTTGACTGCCTCTTCCGGATTTTTCGTATCAGCGCTCACACAGTAATACATACTAGGTTTTACATAGTTGGATTTTTTCGGGTCTGTGGATGGTATGGTTGTGATCGCAATGTCTGTTCCCTCCGGTGCTGCTGTCTGGTAAGCGGTCAGCATGGCAGAACCATTGATCGTACACCAGGTCATATTGTCCGGGTTGGAGCCGTATACCATTGGGTCTTCCTCAACGCTGGCTGTATCAGCCGCCTGGCTGGGGGAGATGTGCCATCCCTCTTTGACACCGTCTTCAGAAATTTTAAAGTAATCTACATAGTCCTCTGCGCTCTCTCCGCCAAGTTTATCCACTACCTGAATCTCATTGGCCCTTGCGTAGACTTCCATGTACATTCCGTAATGGATGAGGTTTGCCCGGTAGCCTGTCTTATCATAGACCTGTTTTGCGATTTCGATAAACTCATCCAGAGTCATATTGTCCTTGATCGTGATCCCCAATTCATCCAGCAGAGTCTTATTATAGAACATACAGGAGGCACTGGTCCCGGCTGCAACGCCGTAAATCTTGTCTCCGACCTTGCCCATATTGACTGCGTCTTCTGACAGATTGGAGGTATCCAGAGTTCCGTCTTCAATATAGGGTGTTAAATCTAAAAGCTGGCTTTTGTCCACGTATTGCTGCAGATATGACATATCCATCTGGATGATGTCCGGCATTTTTTTGCCTGCCGCTGAGGTAGCCATTTTACTCCAGTAATCATCCCACTGGAAGAACTGTCCCTTAACTGTGGTTCCCTCTTCTTCCTTATATTTATCCAGTACCTGCTGTGTACGCTCATTTCTTACCTGGTTTCCCCACCAGGCCATGGTCAGTTCCCCTGATGCCGCTCCCTCTTTACTTCCGCTTCCGCTCTTGTCTGATCCGCACGCTGTCATGGAACCCGCTGCCAGTGCACATGCCAGTGCCACTGCTGCTGCTCTTTTTAAATATTTCCTTTTCACCTGTTTTTCCTCCATATTTTCTTTTGAGAAGCTCCTCTTGATGTATCTCATTATATAATGGTTTTCCCCGGATGAAAATTGATAAAACTTACTTCCAAACACAAAAAACACACCTGCAGCAGCAAAAAAATCACTTTACCTGTAAATAATTGACTTCCGGCATTTTTTGTTCGTTTTTTCCGGGTAAATCAATTGCACTTTTATCTTTATTTTACTATAATTTTTTTAATCCCCTGTTTCTCTCCCCCAGGGAGGCGAGGGCAGAGGAGACAGATTTCATTTCACACTGAAAAGAAGGGCGTAGACCATGAAAAAAACGGGAAGAATACAAAGCATGTCCCTGAAATACAAAATACTGACCGTTATCCTGACCGGATTTCTGGTGCTTTTCCTGGCCGGGATCGTCAGTCTGAATTTTGTGTCAAATTCTTATGAAAAAAAGCTGTACAATTCCATTGCGGCCACTCTCACCGATTCCGCACTGGAAATTTCCGACCAGCTTCAGTACATTGATACTATTGTGGATTCCATACTGGCAAACCAGACCATACAGGACAGTCTGGACCGGTCAGGCAAGAGCACCCAGAACTCCGAAAAACAACTTTGTTTTAACCAGGTGTACTCCACTCTTTGTGATTATTTCTTTATTTTTAACAGTGACGCCATTTCTTATATCTCCGTGTTACAGGGAAATGATGTCATCAGCACTTCCAACCGGAAGTTCCAGACTGTACCGGAATCTGTCCGCAGCAAACTGCTCAAGACAGCCTGCGACAACCAGGGAGCCACTGTGACGGTCACAGATCACGGACCTGACTACGGGATCTTCATTGTAAAGGAACTGCGGAAAATAGAAGGTCTCAGTCTGGATTCTCTGGGTGTTCTGATCATAAATATAGATATGGATGCTATTATCTCTGCCGCCACAGCCGCCAGCGCGGAGTTTGAAGATATCTCTTATTACCTGTATGATGATAACAGCCTCATATTTAATGACAGTGCGCTGTCCCGGGAAGATTCCGACCAATTGTATAAAGAATTAAAAGGAGACTATGATGTTGTCTCCCTGAAAAACGAAAAACTGTTTGCTGTTAGTGGTTTGATTCCCATCTATGGCTGGAATTATATCTGCACAGTCTCCTATACTTCCATCTATCAGGCCATCACGCTCTCCAGCCAGTCCTTTTTCCTTATTATGGTATTGGCTGTGATCATCGTGGGGATTTTCAGCACCAAACTGGTCTTTGCGCTTTTCAGGCATTTTGACCGTCTTATTGAAAATATGAAACAATTCGGGGAAGGCAAATACGAGATTGACGCTGCGCCCAGGGCATATCAGCAGGATGAAATCGGGCTTCTCTATAAAAATTTCGATACCATGGTAGAAAAAATCAATACCCTGATCAATGAAAATTATGTCAATGAGCTGCTGAAAAAAGAGGCTCAGATCAAGGCAATGGAAAGCCAGATGGACCCCCACTTTCTGTATAATACTCTGGACTCTATCAACTGGCGGGCACGCATGATCAAATCAGAAGAGATTTCTCAAATCACCACAGCCCTTGGAAACCTGCTGCGCTTGTCTCTCGGCAACAATTCCAAGGACTTTACCCTGCGCCAGGAGCTTACCATTGTGGACAATTATATTATCATACAGAAAATCAGGTATCAGAAACGGCTGGATTTCTCTGTGAAGATCCCTGACAGCCTCCTGGATATTCCCATTCCCAAATTCACGCTGCAGCCATTGCTGGAAAATGCCATCCGCTATGGTTTGGAGGAATCCTCCGAAACCTGCTATATTACCATCACTTCCCATACAGAGGACAACACGGTAATCCTGAAGATCATGAATACAGGTTCCGCCTTTGAGGAAAATTTCATGGATAAGCTGCTGGACGGGAAAATACAGCCTCACGGATTTGGAATCGGAATCCTGAATATCCACAAACGGATCCAGATGACTTACGGCAGTGAATACGGACTGCATTTATATACCATTGAAGATGAAGAGACTTATGAAGAATGTGCAGCAGCAGAAATACACATTCCTTATGCACAGAAAGAGGAGAACAAACCATGTTAAAACTATTGATCGTGGATGACGAGGAAATGATCTGCCAGGCCATTGCCAACATTATTGACTGGAAAGCCTATAATATTCAACTGGTGGGAACCTGTACAGACGGGGTGGAAGCCTATCACACCATTCTGGATGAATGCCCGGATATTGTGATAACAGATATTAGGATGCCCGGCATTTCAGGCCTGGAATTGATCGAGAGGATCAACCGTACGGATTTGTGCACCCAGTTTGTGATCCTCTCCGGATACGGGGAATTTGAGTATGCCAAGAGAGCTATGAAATGCGGCGTCCAGCATTATCTGCTGAAGCCCTGCACAGAGATCCAGATCATTGACTGCATTCAGGAAGTGACTAAGGATTACTATAAAATCGCTTTTGCAAGGGATATGAAACCGGAGCAGGACAGCCGGGCTTTCCATAATCTGCACAAAACCCTGATCCGGAATATCATACGGGAGGGAATCTCCTGTGCACAGGTGACAAATACCTTTTTTGACTTGTACGAACATTATATTAACCTGACGGATGTGCCTTATCAGTTCTGCAGCGTCTATTATCTGGAGGAGAAAAATCTGGCAGGATGCCTGGAACGGTTTGATGACTACTGCCGGGAAAATATGCCGGATGTGGAACGTTATGCTGTCTATATTCAAAATGTCCTTCTGGTCTTCTTCCCTAATTTTGAGACCTCCTATGTGCAGCTTGACAGCTTTTTCAAGGGCCTGGATTTCCCCGGACAGACGGTGTCTGTGGAGTACAGCCGTATGAGATATGCGGATCTGAAGACTCTGCTCACTATGCTGATCCAAAAACTGAAACGGTACGATATTCTTTATTTTATAGACGGCACAGATGCAGTCCCCAATTTTAACTATGGGCAGATTGTAGACCGTGTAAACCGGCTGGTGCCTGTGCTTGCGGATAAAAATGCAGAGGGCAGGGAGGAGATTGTAATGGAGCTGAAAAAAATACTCTATGCTATTTCCAATAAGGATTTTCTGCTCCAGTTATCGGATAATATAATTATCTCTTTGGGGACACAGCTCCCCTCCCACACACTGCCGGAAATCACGGATTTTTTGTACCAGCTCCACAAAGAGGAGGATACAGGCCGTATTGCGGAGTCCGTGCTGGATTATATGAATAAGCTTTCTGAAGTGCAGTCTTTTAACACCAAACAGTACAGCCCTTTTATCTCGCGGCTGATCGACTACATTTATGAACACTACTCCAACCCGGATCTGACGCTGAAATGGATCTCTGAAAATTATCTGTATATGAATGTGAACTATGTAAGCCGCTGTTTTACAAAGGAGACAGGGGAAAAGTTTTCGGGATTTCTTATGAAATTAAGAGTGCAGAAGGCAAAAGAGATTCTGGCTGCCCGGGATACGGAGCAGATCCAAAACGTGGCCCAGCTTGTGGGGTGCGGGAATACGCCTTATTACTTCAGTAAGATTTTCAAAAAGTGTACAGGGCTTACGCCCTCGGCTTATGTGAAGAAGATGGGGAAATAATATAAAAAACGCTGGGACAGCCACTACATAAGCCGCTCGTATTATATCTCCGGTCACATCCCCTGGATCTGTGCTATCACTGCGCTCATCCTCTGGTCATATGCTGACCTGGCACGTGACTTATCATATACGGATGCCAGGTTGTTTTCATATTCAGTGGCCGCCATCTGCGTAAAGGGCTGCAATATAGTAGAAGGCATGAGTTGATCTATAACAGTTGTCAATTCCGACACCCCTATGTTATGATAAGACTGCGGGACCAATAGCATATCCGGTATATTTACGCTTTGGTGTACGGAACCGGTGGGGCGGCGAGTCGCCGCCTGATCATAAACAGGGAGACATTAGACTTCCGAACGCTCCGAGGTACTTCTGCACACTGCGTGTGCTGTACGGCCGTCGGCCTATGTACATCTGCGCATTCTCCAGAATCACCTTCTTGTATTGTTCCCGCAAAATTCATATCCGGGATGTGGTTAAATGGCAGGCAATGATTTATGGAAATATTGTGAGGCAAAGGAAGCAGAAGATGTACTGCGCTCCTTTCATTTGCTGGAAGGCACAGGCGTCAGTGATGAGAAATATCTGGCATGTCTTTATGCAGTCAGCAATCACACAGAAGAACATTACCATACTGCAGTTATACAAAAAAAGAACGGCGGGATGAGAAAGTTATCGGTACCCGGCACACTGCTGCGGACAATACAGCGGAATATTGTAAAAAATGTATTATGCGAGCGTTCCGTCTCCCAATATGCAACTGCATATAGAAAGAAAGCTTCCATCCTGGAAAATGCCCGGCCCCATGTTGGTGCTGAAATGGTGATGAAACTGGATATCAAGGATTTTTTTGACTGTATTACCTTTCAGATGGTATATCAGTATGCATTTCCGGCGATCTACTATCCGCCTTCCATCCGGATGCTTTTGACTTCCCTGTGCTGCCGGAATGACCGTCTGCCGCAGGGAGCCCCCAGTTCCCCGGCAATCTCCAATCTGGCTATGCGTTCTTTCGATGAATATATGGGGGCCTGGTGTGGAGAACGGCAGATCCAATATACCAGATACTGCGATGACCTAACCTTTTCCGGTACTTTTGATCAAAAGGAAGTAAAGCAGAAAGTGCGGAATTTTTTGCATGTACTGGGATTTGAATTAAATAGAAAAAAGACAAGAATCCAGTTTCAGTCCCATAGACAGACCGTGACAGGACTTGTAGTAAATGAAAAAATGCAGGTGAGCAGAGAATACAGAAACCAGCTCCGCGCAGAGATTTATTATTGTCAAAAGTACGGAGTAAGCTCACATTTGAACAAGATGGGGAATCCTGCCTGGATGAGGGAGGATGAGCCGGATGTTAAAAGATATCTGCAGTATCTGCTGGGAAAAATAAATTATGTGCTGGCAGTAAATCCCCATGATGATCATTTTTGTAAAAAAAGAGAGGAAATATCTCTTATGGTCAGGGAAATATCTACCCAGAACAACACGCATATCTCATAAATCCCCGCCGGCAAAAACCGGCGGGGATTCCCATTAGGCTTCCGTTCCATACACTTCCAGCTGCACAAGCGCCGGAAAGGGGGACGGTTCCTCTGATTTTATCAGTTCTCCAATCTGAAGCCATTCTATCTTTTTCTTCTCAAATATAAATTCCTGGGCGTCCCCAGTCTTTTTCAATTCCAGTTCCATAGCGCTGCCGTCTGAAAATGTGACAGTCGCCTTTTTCCACCAGTTGTCATGAGGGTAATCCGCTCTCGTATAAAGGACAATCCGGTCAGCCTCCACCGTCCGTCCAAATTCCAGCTTCATGGCTGCATCTGCCCGCTGGTTGATACCCCAGGATTCATAAGGCCACTCCCCGTGGCAGCCGGCCGCAGTGATACCGTCAACAGCATTCATGGCTGCAAAGACAGACTCTCCTCTTGTCTCCACATTGGCTGATGCGTGTGGGTAACAGTTTGTCTCCCCATGACAGTCATTCACATTCAGCGCCAGGTTCCGGTATGCCTCATATTCAAAAGAATAAGCTTTTCGGATGTGGATCAAATGCCTGCTTCCGAAAAATGTCTTGGGTGACATATTGACCCGCTTTTCCCCAAAAGGAATCTTGTACCATATATTTCCTGTCAGATAGACCAGGGAATGGCCTCTTCCGTCATCCAGGGACAGCCAATAGAATGCAGGTGTCTCAGCAACCTCCGCTACGATCTGATCACCTTCCCTGTATTCCGCACAGTAGGGAAGGTTCACTTCTCTTTCCCCGCGGGCAACCGCCAGTGTGAAGCCGTTTTTGTCCTGTACTTTTAAACTGATAGACATCTCTCTACCTCTTCTCTCTTTCTATTTCTGCACGAATGCCTGTCCGTTTCACCAGACAGGCATTCAGGTATTAATTCAGTATTTTCTTCACTGTCTCTGCCATCTCTTCACATTTGCAGTCAGCAAAGAAATATTCCCGGAATTTTTCGCCGCTGAGTGCGCCTTTTACAAGCTCCTGATCCAGGTTTTCCAAAATCTCGGGAAGGGCTTTGTATGTCACCTCTTTTACCTTGTCCAGGATCTGTTTGTTGCGTTTCTCCGGGACTGCACGTTCCCTTGGGTATCCCTGTCCGCTCTCCTCACAGAAAAGTTTCTCAAAGATATACTGGAGATTCAGGTCTCCGCCCCAGCCAAACCCTTTTGCAAAGGGAATGGCAATGGCATTGCCGTCATTGATCTGGGCAAATGTGTAGGCATCCAGAGCGTCCTCCACATGACCGCATATCACCCCTGGAAAGGAGTTGCAGGCCAGCATTGCACCCTCGCCTGTACCGCAGCCGGTGATCACATAATCGGCCGCACCGGAATTCAGAAGAACTGCCGCAAGGATTCCCACCTGTACATAGGTGAGCTGGCAGTCATCCTCTGCTGTGTACATACCGTAATTGCGCACCTCATGCCCCATGGGTTCCACTACTGTTTCCAATGCATGACAGATGATTTGGTTTTTGGCTGCCTGGCTGTTTTCATTTATTAAAGCAATTTTCATGATCTTTTCTTCCTCTCCTATGATCGCTAAAAAGTAAATTCTTTATCACGGCTGTTTTCCAATATATGCCAGAATCCCTCCGTCCACATAAAGAATATGGCCGTTTACAAAATCAGATGCATGGGACGCCAGGAAGATGGCAGGTCCCATCAGGTCCTCCGGGGTTCCCCAGCGCGCCTGAGGTGTTTTGGCAAGGATGAACTGGTCAAATGGATGTCTGCTGCCGTCCGGCTGCTTTTCTCTGAGAGGTGCTGTCTGGGGTGTGGCAATATACCCCGGCCCGATGCCGTTGCACTGGATATTATATCCGCCGTATTCTGACGCTATATTCTTTGTCAGCATTTTCAGGCCGCCCTTTGCAGCCGCGTAAGCGGAAACCGTCTCACGGCCCAGCTCGCTCATCATGGAACAGATATTGATGATCTTGCCGTGTCCTTTTTGCATCATGCCGGGAATCACTGCTTTTGACACAATGAACGGTGCGTTCAGGTCAATATCAATGACCTGGCGGAATTCCTCTGCTTTCATCTCTGTCATAGGAATGCGCTTGATGATACCTGCGTTGTTGACCAGAATATCAACGGTGCCCAGTTCTTTCTCAATATCAGCCACCATTTTTTCCACCTGGGCCTCATCCGTCACATCACAGATATAACCTCTGGCGTCAATTCCTTTGGCTTTGTAGTCAGCCATAGCCTTATCCATGTGTTTTCGGCCTCTGCAGTTAAACGCGATCTTTGCACCGGCTGCTGCATATGCCTCCGCTATGGCAAATCCGATCCCGTAGGCAGCTCCTGTCACCAGGGCGACTTTTCCTTCTAAAGAAAATAATTTATTTGTTTCCATATAGGTATCTCCTCTCTTTTTTCCTGTCATCATGTTCTTTATTTACAGGATATCCCGGTTTCTGATGCCGTCCATATCGTCAAAGTCCTGGTTTTCTCCCACCATCCCCCAGATAAAGGTATAATTTCTGGATCCCGAACCTGAATGGATCGACCAGCTTGGGGAGATCACTGCCTCCTCATTTCTCATAACAATATGTCTTGTCTCCTGAGGTTCTCCCATATAATGCATGACAAAAGCATCCTCCGGCATGTCAAAATACAGATATACCTCCATCCTTCTGTCATGTGTATGGCACGGCATAGTATTCCAGACACTTCCCGGCTCCAGGCTTGTCATTCCCATCTCGAGCTGGCAGCTCTCCACCTGGCCCGGAAGAATATATTTGCAGATGGTTCTGTGGTTAGACTGCTCCAGGCTTCCCAGCTCCACCTTGTTTTCCTCTTTGATGATCACCACATCTTCCTCTTCTGTCCCCTCTCGTTTGATCAGCACAGTGGGGTAGGAGGTGTGTGCGGGAGCGCTGTTAATATAAAATTTCGCCGGATTTTCCTTGTCTGCACTGGTAAATGTGATGTCCTTTTTGCCCATGCCGATGTACATTCCGTCCCTTGGCGCCACCTGGTAAGTTCTGCCGTCCACACAGATGCTGCCCGGACCTCCGATATTGATAACCCCCATCTCCCGTCTCTGTAAAAAATATTCTGCTCTCAGTTCATCTCCTGCCACCAATTTCAGCTCTTTTTCGGCCGGAGTGGCGGAGCCGGTGATGATTCGGTCAATGTGGCTGTACACCAGCTTGATCTCATCGGGTACAAACACGTTCTGTATTAAAAATTCTTCTCTGAGACGCTGGGTGGTATAGTGTTTCACGTCCCTGGGTGATGCTGCGGTTCTGAGTTCCATAATGATTCCTGCCTTTCTTTTGCTTTCCCTTATCGTTATCCTCATCTTATCATGACGAATTTTCGGTTTCCTGTGTTTTTCTTTCGGAAATATTGCAAATCTTACACGGATGTTTTATACTAAAAATGTAACGGTTCCATACCTTCACAGTTACGGCCACAGAACCCAGGTGGCATCCGTTGATCACCAGGAGGAAACATCCATGAAACTATATAGTTCCTGTAAAGAAGGCATACGTTCCTGTATTGAAACGCAGACATTTTCCGTTGCGCATCTGTACAGCTATGAGAAGCCTATGGATATCCATATCCATGACTGTTATGAAATTTATTACTCCATCTCCGGCGGAAAGCAGTTTTTGATCGACAACCGGTTCTATACTTTCAATCCCGGAGATATTTTCTTTATAAATCAATATGAAAGCCATTATCTGTCCCAGATCGACAATGTGAAACACGAGCGGATCATTGTCTCCATCTACCCTGATCACCTGAAGCAATGCTGTTCCGGCAAGACCGATCTGAACTACTGTTTTACCTGCCGCAATACTAACTTTGGACACAAGATTTCTCTGTCCCTTGAGGAACAGAAACGCTTTCTGTACTTTATACATAAGCTGTCCGAGAATAACGAATACGGACAGGATATTTTAGACCACGCAGTATTTCTCCAGCTTATGACCTTTTTAAACGGCATCTTTCTGAGAAACTGCAGCCACGACCTGCCCCGGCATGAACCTGTCGGAAGCCGTCATGAACAGATGGACGCCATTCTTTCCTATATTAATCAGCATATCTCTGACGATCTTTACATTGAGCGGCTGGCTAAACACTTTTATATCAGCACCTCTTATCTGTGCAGGATATTCAAGAGTGAAACGGGAACCACCATCAATAAATACATTACTGCCAAGCGCATCACCCTTGCCAAATCATATCTTTCAGAGGGATATTCTGTCACAGATGCCTGCATCCGCTGCGGCTTTGGGGACTATAGTAACTTCCTGAAATCTTTTACAAAAGCTGTGGGTATCTCCCCCAAGAAATACGCCCAGTTCTCCGCATAAAAACAACCCGGCCCCCAGAGCAGAAACTACTCTTCGAGCCGGGTTATCTTACCGGAAACGGGTACCTGTTTTTACGGGGCAGGGAACTGCCGGGCTAATTCTATGCTGCATATGTCCGGATCAGCTGCTCCAGATTTCCGACGCCCTCATCGGAATAAATTTTCAGTTCTACTTTTTTACCGGCGCCGATGGCCATCATTCCCATAATGGATTTGGCATCCACCATATAGCTGCCGTAGCAGGCATCAATCTGGAAGGGAGCCTCTGATACTTTGTTTACAAAATTCACAATTTCATTTACTTCTTTAAAACAAACTTGAACGCACATAAAACCATTCTCCTTCTTTTAGTCTTTATATGATCCGTGATTTTCTTCTTATTCTGAGTACATTATAATCGAATCTTTCAGAAATAAAAATGGATTATTTTTCGATTTTATGTGATATTTTTTTACTTTTTTCGCCTTTTTTCTATTTTTCCTGTCTGACCCAAACTGTCATTTCATTTTCTCCTCGGTTTGCCCAGACATAATATGGTATGAAACGAAGCTTAACCGGTTCCTTTACAGCCGCTTTCAGAGAGTGATATAGCCCCTTCCCAAAAGACGGCAGCTTCTGCCGGAATCCATCCGCCACAACAGAAGTGACCGGTTCCCCTGCCACTGTATAGACTTCTGTCCGGGTCCCTGCACTGCAGTCCACTGTAAGCAGATGCAGATCTGCCCCATTGTCGGCCTCCTCCAGGCAGTACACCACAGGGCCTCTTGCCACTGCCACCCTGCCTATGTCCTCCCGGACTCTGGGGTCAGCCTGCAGGATTTTCACATCCATGGCAAATTCCAGAGTAATGGGCTCTCCCGGATTCCAGCTTTTTGTCACATACAGGTAACCATCCCTCATGACACAGGCACCGTCCTGCACGCCCTTCAGTGTAAAACCGGTTTGAGCTTTCTCTCCCCCCGCTTCCTCCCTGCACCAGTCCGGAATACGGAGGGCTATGGTAAACGGTACGGATTCCCCGCTCACCTCTATGGCCACCTTTCCGCTGTGGGGCAGCCCGGAGCTGATGGAGATGGTCACTTCTTTTCCATTCACCTGCTTTTTCACAATACTTCCCATATAGAGATGTACAAACAAGGTATCTTCTGTCTCTGTGAAGGCGTAAGCGCTGAGGGAGCTCAGCAGCCTTGCCAGGTTGGGAGGACAGCAGGAACAGCCGAACCATTTCTGCCGCACAGGTTTCACATGCGCTTTCCTCTCATCTTTATGGCAGGCCTCAGGATTTACTTCCAGTGGATTCACATAGAAAAAGCTTTTCCCATCCAGGGCCATACCGCTGAGTATACAGTTGTACAGTGCCCGTTCCATCACATCCCCATACCTGGAATCAGGCTTCATCTCCAGCATTCTCCTGGCAAAAAATACAAGGCCTATGGCTGCGCAAGTCTCTGCGTATGCCGTGTCATTGGGCAGGTCATAATTGAAAGAAAATGCTTCCCCTATCTGGGTGCCGCCTATTCCTCCGGTGATATACATCTTCCGGTCCACCATATTATCCCACAATTTTTCGCAGGCTTTATACAGGCTCTCATCCTGCGTCAGCCTGGCTATATCTGTCATTCCCGAATAGAGATAAACCGCGCGCACCGCATGGCCCACCGCTTCCTCCTGTTCCCGTACAGGAATATGCGCCTGATTGTATGCGTAGCGGAGTCCACCGGGCTGATCTTTCACACCTTCCGGGTGTTCTTTATCAAAATAATAGGGTCTGCGGCCTCTTTCATCCACAAAGAATTTCCCCAGGTTCAGATATTTTTCCTCCCCTGTGGCCTCAAACAGGCGGACCAGTGCCATCTCCGCGATCTCATGGCCCGGATACCCCTTGCATTTTCCCTCTTCCGGGCCAAAATGTTCTGCCGTATAGTCCGCATATCTCATGGCCGCTTTCAGCAGTTTATCTTTTCCCGTAGCCTGATAATAGGCCACTGCCCCTTCGATCAAATGTCCGAGGCAGTACAGCTCGTGATGGTCTTTCAGGTTTGTAAATATTTTATCTTTCCCGTTCAGGATATAATAAGTATCCAGGTAGCCGTCCTCCTGTTGGGCGGCACAGACCATATCAATGGCATGGTCCGCTGTTTTTTCCAGCTCCTGGTCCGGGTGCTGGGTGAGGGAATAACCCACCGCCTCAATCCATTTATAGAAATCACTGTCCTGGAAAACAAACCCGTAAAATTTATCTTCCGGGTGCCGGGGGTCCTGGGGAAGAGCCTCAAAGCCGCGGAAGGTATAGGAAGGTTCCCGGAACGTTTCCCCCCGCTCTCTTCTCTCCAGGTTCTTCTTACCCGCGATCTTAAAATTCCTCATACAGTAGCTGGACACAGCCCCCTCTACCTGGTCATTCAGTGCATCCCACTGATAGGGCAGCATCTGGGTTCTCACCAGCTCCATCTCTTTTTTCCAAAAATCATCGGTTATCTGCACGCTTCTCAGAGAAAGGGGCCTGCTGAAATTTTTTCTGTCCATTTTATCTATCCTCCATCTGCCTTTTTGGGCTGCCGGCAATATCACTTACCGTACTTGATCTGTCATGATAATTTTAACAGATCTTTGCTTTCCTATCCATTGCCAATGCGGAATATCACATGTATAATATGGAAATAATGCTATAGAAAAGGAGAGTCTCTCATGCTTCTTATGGAAAAAATGGCCCATCGGCAGATAACCAGCGCCAACTATATTACATCCATTAACGGCATGGTCCATCCTGACCGTGTACTTTCAGAACATGATTTTCTTTACATGCTGGAAGGGGACTGGGAGATCATGGAGGATGGAAGTGTATATGAAATGCACCGGGATGACCTGCTGATCCTTGGCACCGGCAGGCACCATTACGGCGAAAAACCGTGTAATCCGGGAAACAGGCATATGTATTTCCACGTGCTGCCTTCCCCTGCTGAGAAGGGCGAAAAAAACGGCATGGAAAAAATGGAACCATCCACACTTTTTCCATGCCATACCCTGCTGCACTGCCGCCACAATCCCCACATCCGGATGTATTTTGAAGAGATCATATCCGCGTTCTGGTCAGACAGTCCTGAAAAGCTCTGCCGCCTCTCCCTGCTTTTTAATCTGTTGTTATGTGAAATCGCAGAGCATCAGGCTGCCCCCAGAGAAAAAGGGCAGTCTGATGCTCTGGTGGACGAGATCTGTCGGCAGATACAGTCTAACCCCCAGAGGTTTTACACTGCCGGGGAAATGGCGGAAGCTCATTTTATCTGTGCCCGTACCTTGAATAACCGATTTCAGAAAGCCTGCCAAAAGACCTTCTATGCCTATCAGATGGAGACCAAACTGGAGATGGTGCGGTATTTTTTGATACACCAGCCCGATGCCCCTCTTCATGAGGCTGCAGTCAACTTTGGATTTTACGATGAATTTCATCTGAGCAAGGCTTTCAAGAAACAGTTTAAAATGTCTCCCTCCCGGTTTCGGAAATACCATGCCTCAGGCAATGCACAAACCTACTGAGCGGCTGCAAAATAAGCATCTATGCCGTCCGCAATTCCCTGTACCATATTTTTCTGCATCTCAGGGTCCTGCATTCTCTCATCATCACTCTGGTTGGTCATAAAACCCATTTCCAAAATGGTCACCGGAACTGTACTCCAGTTGATGCCCGTCATATTGTCATAGAGCCTTACGCCATTGTTTTTAATGCCTGTTGCCTGGCAATAAGCATTGATGATCTCCTCCCCCAGCCTGCTGCTTTCCTCATGAAGCTGCCCCACATAGGGATTTTCAGCAGATGGGATCATAGTCATGGCACCATTTGCACTGTTGTCCCCGCTGCCGTCGGCGTGGATCCTGACAAGGATCTGAGCATCGTTCTTGGCAGCAATCTGAGCACGTTCCACATTGCTGACGGCGGTGTCATTGTCCTCTCTTGTCATGATGACCTCATAACCGCGGTTTTTAAGCTCTTCCTGAAGCTGCATGGAAACAGCCAGGGTCAGTTCATATTCCGGGACACCGGTGTAGACGCCCTGGGTGCCTGATGCAAATTTATCCTTCATCTCCTCAGAACCGGGGCCAAGGGGTTCCGTTCCCCCTGTATCTGCTCCCGGTCCCTGATGTCCGGGGTCGATGGCTACTTTTCTTCCATTGCTCTTCTGGTCGGATGCTTCCCGGGTATCTGCCGCCTGGGCGTCCTCTGCTGTCCCTGCCTCCTGACCGGCACCTGCCGTTTCCTTCCGCTTCGCTTCCTTCAGCGCCTCCAGTTCCTCTTCCAGAGATTCCGATGTTTTCTGCATTTTATTTATCTGCCTGTCCATACGCTTCATTTCCTGCTGAAGTGATTTGCTTTTCTGTACACCTGCCACGGCAAAGACTGCAAGCACAGCGGCCAGCACAAAGATCAAACTGCCGAAAATAATTCCCATTTTTTTCATTCTCCCATCCCTTTCCTGCTGCATTTACCATTTCCATTGCTCTCCCTGTAGCTGCCCGGGCTAATCCCCACGTGCTTTCTGAAGATTTTTGCAAAGTAATTTCCATTGGAAAATCCGTTTTTTCTGGCGATACCGTCTATACTCCATTCTGTGCCCAGCAGATCATTCATGGCAGACTGCAGGCGGAGTCCTGTCAGATAGGACAAGGGTGCACTCCCCATCTCGTCCTTAAACGCCCGGGACAGATGCTCTGGGGATAGATCCAGTCTGGCTGCCAGCTCCTCTATCCCGGTAAGTCTTTGGTATTCCTCCTCCATAATTTCCGCTGCCCTCTGCACAGCAGAACTTTTTTTCTGTGCTGCCGGATGTTCTGTCTCCCTTAACAGAGCGCAGAGAAAACGGTAGAGAAACTCCCCGCCCTCGTATTTTTGCAGCCGCTCCCCGTTTGTCAGGCGTTTCTGCAGATGCAGTGCCATGCGGATCGGCGGGCTGCTTTCATCCAGAGACATTAGACCCGGGCATATGTTTCTTATTTTACGAACAAACGGAAGTGCCCCGTCTCCCAGAAAATGCAGATATAAAAATTCCCACGGCTCATCCCTGCCATTTTCCAGATAGTATCTGCTCTTTTCAGGAAACTGTACCAAAAACCCCTGCCCCCGCCGCACCTTGTACCTGGAATTATTTTTTTCAAATACGCCCTCCCCTCCAAGTGTATACTGAAAGAGAAGGCCTTCGTATCCCGGCCTGTCATCATTGTAAAAATCGTACGTCTCCCCTAACCGGCTTTCCACGCCGCCGTCCAGCAGAACCAGCGGCTGTCCCTCCATGTCGTCCTGATTCAGGACGCCGAATATCCCCCTGTTGTACTCCATCAAAAATTTACCTCTATATATCAGATTTCTATTCTTTTGTTTTCCACACAATCTTATTATAATTAGTGTTATGGAAAAAGTCAAAAGATCAAAATAAGTCAAATTTCTACCCGAATCATACCAGGAGGTTTTTTATGAACAAAAACAGTTTTGCAAAAGTCCCGCCTATGGGCTGGAACAGCTATGATTATTATGACACTGCCGTAAATGAAGAACAAGTAAAGAAAAACGCGGACTACATGGCAGCACACTTAAAAGAATACGGATGGGAATACATTGTGGTGGACATCCAGTGGTATGCACATAAAGCAGGTTCTAAGAGAGAACAGTTCCAGTACATTCCCTTTTCCGGACTGGAAATGGATGAATATTCCCGCCTTCTGCCTGACCCGGAGCGCTTCCCCTCCTCGGCCGGCCAAAAAGGATTCGCTCCCCTGGCTAATTATGTACATAGCCTGGGACTGAAATTCGGCATTCATATCATGCGCGGGATCCCCCGTATTGCAGCCCAGGACCATATGAAAATAAAGGGCAGCGAAGTCACTGCCGACATGGCAGCCAACCCTTATTCTATCTGCCCCTGGAACCCGGATATGTACGGCCTTAATCATTCTCCTGCTGGACAGGCTTACTATGATTCCCTGCTGGAACTGTACGCATCCTGGGGTGTGGATTTTATTAAATGTGATGATATCTGCAACACCTGCAACCAAAGCCCTCACCGGGAGAATCAGTATAACGCGGCCCACGAGGTGGAAATGCTGGCAAACGCCATCAAACGCTGCGGGCGCCCCATTGTATTCTCCCTCTCCCCCGGACCTGCCCTGATCGACAGAGCATGGCATTATGAGAAATATGCCAATATGTGGCGTATTACGGACGATTTCTGGGATGACTGGAAATATTTAAAGGATATGTTTCGCCGCTGTGAACTGTGGCAGACACAGGTTTCGGAAGGATGTTATCCCGACTGTGATATGCTCCCTCTGGGGTGGATCGGAAAGGGCTTCGGCAAGGAGCGCATGACAGGCTTCACCAGAGAAGAACAGCGGACCATGATGACCCTTTGGTGCCTTTTCGGTTCCCCTCTTATGCTGGGCGCAGAGATGACCAAAATGGATGACTGGACCCTGTCCCTGCTCACAAACCGGAAGGTACTGGCACTGCTGCCGCCTTCCTGCCGCCCCAGACAGATTTTCCTGGATGAAGATAAGGCGGTCTGGACTGCATGTGATGAAAAAGAAGGGACTCTGTATACCGCACTGTTTAATCTCAGTGATGAAACTGCTTGTGTCAGTGTCGGTCTGGACGACCTTGGAAAAGAGTTTGAGGAGGACGCTGCACTTACCGATCTGTGGGACGGAACATCCAGCCGCAGCGAGAACCTGGAAATCCGGGCTATACTTCCTGCACATGGATGCGTGCTGTATCAGGTTCTTATAAAATAGGATCCCGCCGGAGGGCTTTCTTACACATAGGAAAGCCCGGAGGAATTTCCTATGTGATAAAGAATAAGCAGCAGTCTGTGAAAACTAAATTTCACTTTGACTGCTGCTCCTTATTTTTTATATCCGCACCATACATTCCTTTTTAATCTCTGTGTAGCCCTCATCCCGCAGCTCTGCATCGTATTTCTGTTCCTTTATCTGCCGCAGGGCAGACTCACATGCTTTCTCCATATGGGAAAACTTTACGGAGAAATGGTTTTCTTATCATGGTCTCCCGCCTTTCCCTTTTTCCCAATTATACTTCATTAACAGAAATAGATAAAGCCCCTTTTCAGTATAAAAAAGGGGCTTTATCTTTAATATAACACTTCCGTCTCTATAACATTTTTCCCTTTCCTAATCTCATATTTCACAACAGGGATCAAAGTTTTGCTGTGAATCAGATTGGTATTTGGGTCCGGCTTGATGACCATGGATTCCCCTTCTCCCTGGAGGGAGCGCACCTCACATCCCTCCGGTTCCCCCATGGGCAGGGCAAACCCGGCGTCATAGGCGGTGCAGTCATAATCACTTTCAATGGTATGTATTCTTCTGTGTCCCGCTCCGGTGGGAATGATACGGGAATGCACCAGGATTCCCGGCAGGGGAGACCATACGGAGACAATCTGTTCTTTTGCCACCTCATAGCTCTTTGCCTGCCCGCGGATAAAAATATGTCCCAGCACTTCAAAAGACAGTACACTGTCCGGTGCAGCTTCCTGAACATTCACCGGGGATCGCATCACGCTGAAGCCATATTTTGTGGAGTAGGCGAACTTGGCGTATTTTTCCTCGGTATGGCCATGAACATGTCCAAAGGTACGGCCTCCCGGAAGGGCCACCACATTGCCGCCGGCTCTTCTCTGTATGATCATATCCGCCTTCTCCAGGTATTTCTCTGACTGAAGCAGAGGAAGAGGCGCCGCCTCGCAGGTCCAGAAAGGGTCATTCTCCGGCAGGGCAAGGCATGCAAAGGCCTTCATGGCCCAATAGGGCGACTGGGGAGAATTGTAGCTCTCGGTCATCTGCAGATTGGGGTAACAATACCCAATTGTCAGAAGCCCCGAAGGGTCAAAGATTGGCAGATTCATCCAATACTCCAGATGCCGTACAAGGATCCCCTTCATAACAGGCAGGGGAAGAGGTTCAATGTGCGCCATGACGCAGGCAGAATAAAAGGCCGCCTGTGCAAAGCGGTAAGTCAGAGAGCGCCCATAGGGAAGCGCACTGCCGTCCTCTGCAAACCAGTACACAAAATCTTTCCCAAACTGCTCCGCCCGTTCCAGATAACGCCTGCACCGTTCAGGATCCTCCTCCTTCATGACCATTGCGTACACAATTCCATAAAACTCCATGGCAAACGGAATATAATAATCCGCCTGCCCGTTCTCTCCGTCCAGATACCAGCCGCCGCCAAGGCAGCAGGATTCAATGAAATCCAGGCTTTTTTCCATTCCCTCTTTGTCATAGGGCATTCCCGTCTTTCTGAGCGCCGTGTTCACCAGGATGTGGAAGAAACGCCAGTTACAGTCACAGCATTTATTTCGGTTTATCTCCCAGAGCCAAACACTAACCTGTTTTTTCTCCTTTTCCGTCAACGGCTCCCAGATTTTCTCTCCTGCAAACAGGATGGCAAAGGCAATGGCAGCCATCTCCACCAGCTTCTGGTCATAATCCTCACATTTGCCCCAGTATTCCACTGAAGCAGGGTCTGTACCGGAAACCAGACCCTGCCTGTATATCTTTTCAAAGGCTTCATCACTTCCGCCCCCTGCCCAGAAGGCAGCCAGTCCCCAAAGAGGGCGCGAAAATCCTTCCATCCAGGCACTCTCATCCGGATAATGGGCGCTGGTGCAGCCTATGTTCAGACGGGCTTTTTCTTCACTGTAATACGGTTTCAGCGGGTTCAGGATCTCCAGCATCCGTTTCTCAAAATCCTGTCTCGTGTTCAGCTTTCTCTCTTCCATAACGCACCTCCTACCAAATCCAGAAATCTTTTCCCATCAGCCGCAGAACTGCTTCTATAAAGAAATAATCCCCGTAAATAATGGGTACCTGAAGATTCTCACCCTCATCATGATACGCCACTTTTCCCATACCGAGAACCCCGTCCTCATCCGGATTCCAGTTACAGAAATGTTCCTCCATGGCGCGCAGGATCCGCAGGGCACTCTTCTCATACAGACTCTTCTCATTTTCCGGCACATGTTTTGCAATCTCCAGAAGGCCGCAGGCTGCGCAGGCACCGGCTGTGGAATCATAATACAGCGGCTCCTTGGGTGCTCTGAAATCGCACAGGGGAAGATAATCCGTAAGGGATACATTTGCAATGAAATAGTGGGCTGTCTGCTTTGCCGCGTCCAGGTATTTTTGTTCTCTTGTGTGGGCATAACTGATGGCAAATCCATAGACTGCCCAGGACTGTCCTCTGGACCAGGAAGACCCTTCCCCATACCCCTGCCCTGCCGGAGCTTCCAAAAGCTCTCCGGTCAATGGGTCCAGTATGGCAATGTGATTACAGGAACCGTCCGGGCGCAGTATCTTCTCCATTGCTGTGTCTGCGTGTTTTCTGGCGACCGCTTCAAAACGCGGATCTTTTGATTCCTCGGAAGCCCAGTAAAGCAGGGACAGATTCATAAGACAGTCAATGATCATCCACCCTGCCTTATCGTCATTCCAGGCGCGTATGAAATTTCCCAGCACATTAAATCTGCCTGCCAGCAGATTGGCTGCGTGCTGGCCTCTGATATAGGACTCATGACTGCCTGTGAGCCGGTAGTCCGCCACTGCTGTGTGCATCCACATGAAGCCCACATCGTGGTAAAGCCCTTCATATTCCTCCATGGATCTGTCCAGGCGTTTCTCCACATTTTCCGCTTTCCTGCGGTATATTTCCTTCCCTGTGGCGTGATACATCTGCCACAGGATCCCGCCCCAGAACCCATTGGTCCACCAGGCGATATCCCGTTCTCCCAAGTCCTCCTCATAGTATCCGTTTTGGGGAATGTAGGGAATTTTATCCCCCAGCCTTTCACATTCCTTTTCCATTTTCAGATCGAATTTTGCAAAGGTTTCTTCCAGCCATTTACAATCTGCTTCTGATAAAAATTTCTGCATGAATCTGTTTCCTCCGAATAATAATTGTGATATCTCTTCCTCTATGGATTTACATATACCGGTTTCATCAACCCGTCTGCTCCGAATTCCACCCGGTCCATACAGGTCTCACGATGATAGCCTTTTCCCTCCGGATAATCACTTAAAGGAGTGGCAAATCTATGATAAGCCATGTAATAAGTATCTTCCCCGGACCCTTTAAAAATGCAGTGATGGCCTGTCCCCAGCACGTCCGTCTCCGGCCTCTTCAGAAGCACGGGATACAGGTATTTCACAGGTCCGTACAAACTTTCTGATATACCGTAGTTCACATGATAATCCTCACATCCGGTATCCTCACATGACCAGGTAAAATGATAAATCCCCTGCCTTTTCAGAACGGTCACAGCCTCTCTGAAATCCTCTGCGCCCTCCAGGTTTTTCATGGTTTCCGGGCAGATATGAAGCAGGTCGTCACTTAACTTTACAATGGCCGGCTCTCCGTTTCCGAACAGCATATACACCTGCCCATCCTCTTCATAGATGGAAGGGTCTATCACCTGGCTCATTTTTACCCCTGCGGCCTGCACCATTTCAGGGGTCAGCAGAGGTTCCGGCTGTGCCCCAAATCCGGACACCGGCGAATCACTGACAGCTGCACCGATACAGGAAACACCATCCGGCCTTTTTGCGCAGAAATAATAATAAAACCGTCCATTCCGCTGAAAAACGGCGGGAGCCCAGGCCGAACCCACAGACCAGGGAACCTGCTCGGAAGCAACGTCCAAGAGGATACCCTCGTCCTTCCATTTTCTCAAATCTTTGGAGGAGAACACATGGAATTTTGTTCCTGACCAGTGTGAAAAACCGTCTGTTGTGGGATATAAATAGTAAGTCCCATTAAAGTTCAGCACATCCGGGTCTGCATAAAGCCCCGGAAGTATAGGATTTTGTCTGCGGTGCAGCCTTAAAATACAGATAGATTCCGGTTTTATGTCAACTTCAAATCTGTTGCTCTCAAACGCGGCTGCCATTACCTTGGGAGATACCAGATCCGGGTGTTCAAACGTGTTTCTGTCCTCTCTCCCAAATCCATCCATTCTGTATAGGCTGCCTGCAAAACGGCTATTTTCCTCACCCTCCAGGCATATCTGTACCTTCTGCTCCCAAGGCAGTACATTGACCAGTTTGATGATCATATCTCCTGTGTCTTTTTCCAGGCTGCTGGTAATATAAACCGGCTCTGCCAGAACCGGAAGCACCTCTGTCTCCTGCTCCGGGACTCCGTCTACAAATGTCTCCACCTTTCTGCCCCGAACACGGATCTCCAGGTCGTAAGTTCTTCCCACTTCCACGCTGCGGGTCCGCTGGATCAAACAGGAATTTCTCCCATTCACATCCTCACCGATGATAGAATCTTCATTGGCCCATCCGCCAATTCCCCAGAACAGGCGGTTTTTCTCATCCTGCTGCCCAAAACTTATGGTAAATCCCTTTTTGCCGCTCAACTCTCTGGCATGCAGATGAATGGTATAGTCTCTGCTGCTTACATCCATGAGCTTTTTCTTCGGTTTGTCAGGGTTCACCACTGTTTTCGGATATGTATACTGTTTCCCTGTATCTTCCTCTGTGATCACGATATTGTCAAATACCACCTCGGATTCATTGGCCTCCAGGACAATGCCGCCGGGAAGACTGTCCGGATACCTGCTCAGCATTACGGACGGACCCTTGTCCTCAATTTCCTGCTGCAGCACCACATCCCCGTGATGGTTCATAAAAAGTTTCTGTACATAATAATTGGGAGAAGGCACCGCCCCTTGGTTATCCATCCATATCATATCCGGTTCCCAGTTTACATAATCCCTATGACAGAACAGCGGTGCATAGCATGCCAGTTTTACTGCATGGGCTGCGTTCTGCATTCCCACCATAAAAGATGCTTCCGCCAATGCATTGAACCAGGTATTATCATGCGAAGCATACTCTCCCAGAAATACCTTAGGACCATTTACAGGAAATGCGTCGTAGCGGTGGTGATGGGCAATAAACCATTCCGGGGACTGGTAATAATGTTCATCCACCAGATCGGCGCCCTCCTCTCTTGCGGACCGCCACCCTCTGTCGTATTCTCTGCCTGCCGCAAAGGGACCGCTGGTGCCAATTATCCGTATCTCCGGATATTTCTCCCGGACCGCCTTATGGAAAAGAGGGTACCGTTCAAAAAACGGCTCTCCCACCTCCTCATTACCGATACCGATATATTCCAAATGAAACGGCTCGGGATGCCCCATTTCCGCCCGCCTGGCGCCCCAGAAAGAGTCTGTATCCCCATTGGCAAATTCGATCAGATCCAGTGCATCCCGGATATATTCTTTCAGTTCGTCTCCCACAGCCCCCTCATGGGTATGGGGATTATATCCCCCGGGAAGTACCGGAACAGGCTTTGCGCCTAAATCTTCGCACAGCAGAAAATATTCATAATACCCCAGTCCCATGGTCTGGTTATATCCCCAGTTATTTCGGCATGCAGGGCGGTTTTCCACAGGGCCGATGGTATTCTTCCACCGGTACAGGCTGTCTCTGTCTTTGGCGTGCAGGGAACCGCCGTGAATCAGGCAGCCTCCGGGAAAACGCAGAAATTTAGGATGCATTTCCTCCAGAAGCTGCGCCAGATCTCTGCGCAGGCCGTTCCTTCTGTTCTTATAGGTATGTCTTGGAAACAGGGATACAAAATCAAGTTCCACGCATCCGCTCCCCTTTGCTGTTACAGCCAGTCTTCCCTGCCTGTCATCCATAGGCGCCTGCAGCGTAAGCTGGTATTTCTCCCAGTCTTCTGTCATATGAATACTTGCACAGGTATAGACCTGTCCTTTTGCGGAGCGCAGGGAAACTTCCAATTGCTCACAATCTCCCCTCTCTTTTCTGGCATAACAAGTAAAGTCATAGCACTCACCTTTTTCAAGGGAGATTCCCGGCCCGAATCCCAGATTCCAAACACCGGTATCCTCCCCTGCTTCCGGTATTTCCATCACCAGATAATGGGGATTTTCAGGGAAAAGGCCATGTTCTTTTTCCACGCGGAGTTCTGTTTTCCCGCCCTTTTCAATCTTCTCCCAGGCTGTCAGTCCATGATACTCCGGGTTGTCTACAGAACAAAATTCAAAGGCACGGTTCTGAACCAGTTCCGCATATAATCCGCCGTCTGCCGCATGGTTCAGATCTTCAAAAAAAATACCAAACAGGTCCTGCATCTCTGCTTTTTCTGCTTTTGTATTAATCTTTACCTTTATATCAGGTTCAGCATTTTTGCTGCCCCAGCGCTCATACAGGCGCTGGTATTCGGTTTCATTCAACACCAGCACAGACCCGTGGCGTTTGCAGACATTTCCCATATCATAATCCACTGCCTCAGCCACTTTAAAATCACCGTTTTCCAGACTTGTACAGATGAGGGGAAGGTATCCGAGTCCTTCTGCAAACCGGTCCACCATAAGGCACCACTTCCCTTTTTCCCCCATGGGGAATGCCGCCGGGCCTTCCACTCCCATAAGAGTGCTCAATTGTTTTGCCCAAACCTCCGTAAATTCTCCCTGCAGGCTTGTACCTTTGTCCATGCGTATATTTTTATTGGTTTCATCCTTTGAGAATCGGTAGAAAACGCCTTCTTCCTCTATAATGGTGGTGTCTATTACATGATGGTCCCTCTCAATGTATTTTTCCGGTGCTGTGAACACCCTAAAATCTCTGGTATAGGAGCAATAGATTCTTTGTTTATGAGCTGAGTCCCCCGGCTCTTTTGTCATGGAGGCCCAGAATACAAGGTATGATCCCTTCTCCGGATCATATATGGCTTCCGGCGCCCACGCACAGCCGGCCCCCGGGATTCCCGTCTCAAAACTCCAGGGTTCTGACCAGTGAAGCAAATCTTCAGAGCACCAGACAATGATCCGGGTACTCCCCTCCATCTGTGCTGCCGTCCAGCCTTTATTGCCGGCAATCCTCAGATCTGTTGCAATAATATAAAACTTTCCATCTATGACAGACTTTATTATAAATGGGTCTCTGACTCCTTTTTCCCCCATCCCGGACCGGATCACCGGCCTGCCCCCGTTCAAATCCTGCCAGTGCATCCCATCTCTGCTGAGGGCAAAATATACCTGTTCTCCATCCGGAGACTCCCCTGTAAAATGTACAAATAAATAACCGTTTACTCTCTGATCCATGCAGTTTTTTCCTCCTTGCTCATGCCATATCCGGCATTTTGAAATCGGTTTCATTTTTTTCATTCTACTACACCCGGCGGACTTTTACAATGCCTTTCGGGAAAAAGGTCGCTGATTTACAATAAGTCTCTCCCAATTCCATTGTTTTCTTCTGCCGTTTCCTTATAATATGTTTTAGCAGAAAAAGAAACTAGGAGGTATTCCATTGAATACAACATTTTATCCCATAACCCAAAGCTGCAGATTCCATCCGGGAGACTGCCCGGATGCATGGCAGGCATGGTATGATGACTCAGCCTGGGAGACGGTTTTGCTCCCTCACGACTGGTCGGTAACCCTTCCGTTCTCCAGGGAATATTCCAGTGGTACCGGATACCTGGCAGGCGGCATTGGATGGTATCGGTTCCGTATCACACCCCATGGATCCTGGAAAGGTAAAAGGCTGTCTCTGGCCTTTGACGGTGTCTATAAAAACAGCCGTGTCTGGTGCAACAGCTACTATCTGGGAAACAGGCCAAACGGATATATTTCCTTTACTTATGATATTACAGAGCAGTTTTATTTTGACCGCGAAAACATCATCTGTGTCTGTGTGGACCACAGGGATATTGCGGATTCCCGCTGGTTCACCGGCTCCGGTATCACCCGAAAAGTACAGCTCACAGTACAGGAACCTGTGCATATGGTCCCTTACAGCGCGGCTTTTGAAACACCTGAGGTATCCCCTGAAAAAGCCATCTTTCGTGCATCCTGTGAGATAAAAAACGATACCTTGCAGGATGTACGGGCCACCGTTAAATTCAGGCTGCTAAAGACGGGATATGAGGGTTTTTCTGCCAATGAAACACAGGGAGGGCAGGCTGTAGCCAACCCTTCGGCTGCTTCTATGGTGCAGGCCGAAGCTTCTGTCAATATGTGCTTCCCCGCCGGTACCGTATGCAAGGCCGAAGCCTCCCGTGAGCTCACTGCCCCTGTCCTGTGGTCTCCGGATTCACCGGAATTATATACTTTGGAAACCTGGATCTGTCCGTCCGCTGAGTGTGCTTCGGAAGCTGGCTTCACTACAGAATACAGGGTTGACACACGCAGCGTCGGATTCCGCAGTATCTGCTTTGATGCAGACAGAGGCTTTTTCCTGAACGGCAGAAACACACTGATAAAAGGAGTCTGTGTCCATCACGATGCAGGCTGTCTGGGCGCTGCCGTGCCCGCCGCAGTATGGCGCAGGCGCCTCAGAAAGTTAAAGGATATGGGATGCAATGCCATACGGATGAGCCACAACCCCCATATGCCGGAGCTTTATGACCTCTGCGACAGGATGGGTTTTCTTGTCATAGATGAAGCGTTTGACGAGTGGGAAGGTCCCAAAAACAAATGGAGCACCGGGCATAATGTGTATCCCCCAAAGCACCAGGGCTATTATCTGGAGTTTCCCCAGTGGCATAAAGAGGACCTGGCAGCACTTGTCCGCCGTGACCGCTGCCATCCCTCTGTTATCATGTGGAGTATCGGCAATGAGATCGACTACCCCAATGACCCTTACTGCCACGCCTCTTTCACCACCATGACAGGCAACAATGATGCGGACAAACCGGCGGAGGAACGACAATATAACCCCCAAAGGCCGGATGCCGGACGCCTGGCTGTGCTCGCACAAAAACTGTCCAAAATCGTGAAAGAAAGTGACAAAACCCGTCCTGTCACCCTGGCGGCTGCTTTCCCGGAGCTGTCTTTGGGACTGGGATTCCTGGACTCTGTGGATGTTGCCGGATATAACTACAAGGAACATCTCTATGAGGAAAGCCACCGCAGATTCCCCGGCAAACCATTTATCGGAAGCGAAAACGGCCACAGCCTGGAAGCGTGGAGAGCAGTAACGGAAAAGCCCTGGATCTCAGGACAGTTTCTCTGGACTGGAATTGATTATCTGGGGGAAGCAAAAGGCTGGCCCATCCATGGCTCCGGTGCAGGGCTTCTGACACTTGCCGGATTTGAAAAACCGGGTTATTACCGCAGGCAGAGTCTATGGTCCACCAAGCCCATGATACATCTGTCCACTGCCCGTCTGGACGCTGACCGGGGGGAATGGACCCCTGTTGCTGATACCTGGAACTATCCGGAAAAAGAAGATGTACTTATAAAGTGCTACACCAATCTGCCCCGGGCGGAAATATGGCTGAATGACAAATGCCTGGGCACTTTTGAGAAAAACCAGGACGCGGATGCCATTACCCTTTCCGCTGTCTACACCCCCGGCACACTGAAGGCACTGGGAACAGCTTTGGATGGAACAAAAGTCTCACACACGCTGATAACTACAGGCACTGCCTGCTGCGTATCCCTGCAATGCTTTGAGGACTCCCCAAATCCCGGCCCCCAACCCCTGTTATATCAAATTGAGGCACTTATGAGAGATACCTGGGGCAATCCTGTCCTCTCCGACTCTTCCCTCCTGCATGTGACAGCAGATAACGGCAGCATATGTGGGCTGGAGAATGGAAACCTGGCGGATGTGACGGATTACAGCGCCCACTTCAGACGGGCATATTGCGGCAGATTATTAATTTATGTAAACCATATCAATGAGGAAAAGGAAGTGACCATCACTGTTTCCGGTGACGCGGAGGCAAATATCAAACCGGCGGTTCTGATACTTCCTCCTTTAAAGTGACAGAGATAGAAAGAAGGTGACTCCATGAAATTCTTTCATTATGACAAAACCCTGAGCATTATGAAAACACCACAGGGCACCATGACCCTGTCCCGCATCTTCGTACCCTTTTTTACGGAAATGCTGCTTCTTAACATGATGGGCACCATCAACACCCTGATGCTCTCCCATTACTCAGATGATGCTGTGGCAGCCGTTGGCTCTGCCACTCAGCTTCTGGGTATGATACTCACCTTTTATACCGTGATCGGCACAGGCGCGTCCATTGTCATCAACCACAACCTGGGTGCCGAAAATACAGAAAAGGCTTCTGACGCTGCCTTTACCTCCATTCTTTTGTGCGGCACATTAAGTTTGGTTCTGGGCACCACTCTTTCCCTGGCAGCCAGGCCTCTTCTGGGCCTTATGCATCTGGAAGGGCAGGTTTTGGACTATGCAGTCACCTATTTCCGGATCGCCGTGCAGTTCTCATTTTTCCAGGCAGTGACATCCAGCGTCTCTGGCATTTTCAGAAGTTATGGGAAGCCTAAGATATCTGTCTGCGTATCCCTGACCATGAACTGTATGAACGCCGCACTGGACTATCTGATCATTTTCCGCCCGGTAGAACTTCCCCTTTCCGGGGTTTCGGGCATTGCTGCCGCCTATGTATGCAGCCAGTTGTTCGGACTGCTCCTGATACTCACTTTCCTGCGGAAAATACCGCTGGGTCTGAATTTCAGAAAAAAAGGCCCCGCTTCATTGAAAATTGTCACAACTATGCTGAAGGTGGGCATTCCGGGAGGTGTCAGCACCATTTCTTACAATCTTTCCCAGGTAGTCTCCACCTCCATCATTGCTATATTGGGGGTTGGTGCTATCTCCACTAAAATATATGTATCCAATATTGTATTTTACGTGTATGTATTCGGCATGAGTCTGGGATTATCCACTTCCCTTATGATAGGGTGGCTCGCCGGAGCGGGTAAGTATGAGCAGGCATACAAGCTAAATCTACAGAACCTGAAACTGACCATAGGCGCCAATGTGACCCTTTCGTTCCTGATCTTTCTTCTGGCAGAGCCTTTGCTTGGATGCTTTACCTCGGACCCGCAGATCATTGCCATGGGCAGGCATCTGATGTTCATTGATATCCTGGTAGAAACAGGCAGGGGATTCAACCATGTGGAGGAAAATTCCCTGCGCGGCGCCGGGGACGTGGTCTATCCCATGACGGTATCTATGATATCCTGCTGGACCATGAGTATTCTCTTTTCCTATATTCTGGGAATCCGCATGGGACTTGGCCTAGCGGGATGCTGGATCGCCTTTGCCATGGACGAATTTTTCCGCGGAACTGCCTATCTGATACGCTGGAGATCCAGAAAATGGACCACGAAAACAGTCGCGGCCCATGTCTAGTCTGCAAAACGGGAGCACCATACAGGTACTCCCGTTTTGCAAAAAAATCAGAGTGATCGTCAGTTTTTTCAACAGATTCAATCACACATTCATGTCTCTTTGTCTTTATATTATAATTAATTCCCACTAACAATAAATTGCCTGAATAACTTTCCAGATTCTTAATATAGCGTTTCTCTTTAATCTGATTTACAGCACCCGTTAATTCACATTGCACCAGACATTATACATACATTATAATGCAGCACTTGCTGCTGCATAAATTATGGGATGCCCTTTAGGGTATACTTTATTGCAAATTTCCGTTACCGTCCTCACACTCCATCTCCCGCATCCCTGCCAAAGCCCCATACTGCCCCGGTGATATCCCCGTATACTTTTTAAACACCTTGCAAAAGTACCCGTCATCCTTAAACCCCACCCGGTATCCCACAGCGGAGATCTTCATGGAAGTGGTAGCCAGCAGCTCCATGGCACGGTGTATGCGTATTTCATTAAGGCAGGCAAAGATGGTTTTTCCGATGTTCTTTTTAAATACCCGGTTCAGATAATCAAAATTACAGGAGAACTCCTCCTCAATTCCTGCACCAGATATCTGCCGGTGATAATTCTCATTCAAATAATTCAAAAGCTCATGGACCCGGTGATAGGAGGATGGAATCCCGTGGGTGGGCCTGGCAGTCCAGGATGACAAGGCCTCCCTGGAGATTGCCACCAGGGCCTCCATAAAGCGGCACTCACACGCCACTTTATAATTCTCCATCTGGTTTCTATGTTGTTCCATGGCTTCCTGGATCAGCTTCAGCACCCGCAGATAGCCTCCCTTTCTGCCCAGAGAAACGTGTTTCGGCAGCCACAGGACGTCATCTCTGTACCGCTTATGGGAACCGCTGTCCTGCTGCAGGCAGGTTCCCCGGATTTGCAGAAGATTCTCCATAAAACCCGGCTGCACCTCTCTTCTGTAAATCTGGGGATGGCGGAAATGGATATAAAAATACTCACACCCGGAGGCCTTCCGTCCTTCGTGCACAAAGTCCGTATCCAGCAGAAGTACATCTCCCTCCCTGAGTTCATACTCTTTTTCCTCTTCCCTCAGGTACAGCACCCCCTGCTTCATAATATACAGAATATATTCATCCGGCTGCCGCTTTCTGTGTACATAGGGCGGCTCCAGCACGGCTGTGTCCACCAGTCTGATCTGTGGCAGGATATTGGCATTTATTTCATAATACATTGCCTCATCCAAGGTCCGGTTCACCGCAAAGTGAGATGCTGCCCGGGGTTTTTCCCTCTGTCTCAAAAATAAGGATCGTATTTTCCCCTTCTCTCAACAGCGGGGCCGGTATATATAACCGCTTCTGCGGACCGATTTCCCAAAAACGCCCGATATTAAATCCATTGACCAGCACACAGCCTTTTCCCCATCCGGTAAAGTCAAGGAAGGTATCCCCTGTCTCGTCAGTCTCAAATGTAAATTCATAGAATCCCGGCTCTCCCGCTTTGATCGGGACCCCAAAATCGAGACCGCTTAAATCTTCCATTGGCAGGCAGTATTCTGTCCAGTGATAATGTTGGTGCCCGTTGATCTGCACGCTTCTGTCGATTCCTTTGCGCTGCTGCTCAAGAGCCGGCCCGAAGTTGACACGGCCCATATTTTCCATCAAAATGGAGATCTTCTCCCCCTTCCGGACCGGATTCTCAAATGTATACTCTGTCAGCAGTTCCCTGTCATACAGTGTCAATACAGGCTTTTCATCCACAAACATATTTGCTCTGTCATTGGCGCCCCACAGACGGATTTTTTCAATAGGTCCCTCGTATTTCAACGGGCTTTCATACAATATGTATCCGTATCCCTGGCCCAGCTTTTCCATGGACTGAGGATATACACAGTCCACCGGCAAGGCTATGTTTTTCAGGTTTCCGAAAAGCCCGGCTTTTCTGGCTGTCTTCAGCGTTCCGTAGTCTTTTCTTTTTATCTCCGTACTCAGACTTACTTCCGGTATCTCCGTATATTTGCTGATAACCCGGCGGAACGCTTCATATTTTGGTGTGATCCTTCCGTCCTCAGTCAGCAGGGCGTCATAATCGTAGGAAGTCACGTCCGGAGTCAGCTCATCATAGTAGTTGGAGCCATTTGTAAATCCAAAATTCGTACCGCCCTCAAACATATAAATATTCACATGCCCCTCAGACAGGATTTCATCCAAATCCTTCACATGCTCATCCAAATCTCCGGTCTGATGGCATTCCACACCCCAGTTGTCAAACCAGCCCACCCAGAACTCCATGCACATAAGGGGCTTGTCCCCTATCTTCTCACGCATAATGGCAAACTGTTCTTTTCCCTTGGAGCCAAAATTTCCGGTCTGCAGGACACCGTCTATTTTTCCGCAGTCAAAGGCATCTCCCCACGGACCGTCTGAAGTTACAAGCGGAACCTCACATCCGCATTCTGTCATGAGATCCTTCATGTATTCCAGATATTCCCTGTCATCACCATAGTAGCCATACTCATTCTCCACCTGCATCATAATGACCGGACCGCCCTGTGTATACTGCAGAGGCGCAATAACCTTAAAAAGCTCCTCATAGTATGCTCTCACATGCTGCAGATAAGGCTCATACATGCACCGAAGGCGCATACCGTCCTCCCTCAGAAGCCAATAGGGAAGTCCGCCGAATTCCCACTCCGCACAGATATAGGGAGACGGTCTTAAGATCACCAGCAGTCCCAGCTCCTGGGCCGTCTTCACATAACGGGCAATATCCAGAATACCGCTGAAGTCAAACACGCCTTTCTCCTTCTCATGAAGGTTCCAGGGAATATAGGTCTCAACCGTATTACATCCCAAAGCCTTTAACTTTTCCAGTCTGTCCCTCCAATATTCAGGGACCACACGGAAATAATGCATCCCGCCGGAAATAATTTTGATCTTTTTTCCGTCCAGATAAAAATCTTCCTTTATCTCAAATTTTTCCACAGTTACTCCTTTCTGAACTTTCATTTGTTCATACGGCAAATGGGAATGCCAAATGCCGGGCACTTTTCTCTGCGCCAGTATTGGTATTCCCATGCGTTTTACTAAATTTTCCTAATTATGATTTTATCACTTTTCGCCTCTGAATGCATCAATATCTTTCTGAATAGATGCTTTTACTTCTTCATAGCCGGCTGCTTTGAGTTTTTCCCTCATTTCGTCAATTGCCTTGTGAGGATCTTCATATTTTCCATAACCAAGCTGTGGCAGATACTCAGATAACACGTTGGCAATGGCTGCCTGCTGTGTCTCGATCGCATTTTTGTCAATGATCAGGTTTTCAAATTCATAATCATACGCAATCTTATCATAATTATCTATCATATCCTGGGTGCCTTCCCACCAGCTTACATTCTGCAGTTCCAGGTCGTCGTTACGGCCGCACCAGAAGTTGGCATCCACTTTGTCAGTTGCCTCATCCCATCCTTCCGGATAATCCAGCTTGCCGTCCTCTGTCACAATGTAGTCTGTTCCCTCAACACCATAGTTGATGTAACGGTAGCATTCTTCATCATTGCGGAGTAGATCATACACCATAAGGGCTCTCTCAGGGTGTTTGGAATTGGCACTGATCGCTGCGGCACCGTGAGTCTTGATGGGTTTTGGCACATTGTTGTTTTCCTGTCCCCAGTAATACATTTTCACATCAGAACCCGGTTGTTTTACATCCATGTTGGGTTTTACCTGTGAATAGTAAGTCTGGCTGTGGTGCTGGTCTGCCGCGCAGGTACCTGCATACATTTCCACTCTGGTATCGCCGTCATAGTTCAGGGCATCCTCACGCCATACGCCGATCTCATTCCATTCTTTCATGATATCTGCCGCTTCATAGATCGCATCGTCCTCCATGAACGGAGAAGAAACGGTATAGGGATCTTCTTTGGAGGTAAACCAGAATTCATAATTACCTGCATTACATCCGATAAGCGGACGGTAATTTGTATTAGATAAAATATATGGCTCCAGAAGGCTTCCCAGGTTATTCTTTCCTGCATCCCACGGAACAACATCCGGCTTGTTGTCTTTTACATATTTGAAATACGTTGTCAGTTCGTCAAATTTTGTGATGGTTCCGTCCGTGATGCCTGCCTCTTTTGCCCAGTCTCCACGGTACATCATTCCATGGTTTGTATACTGGGTGTATTTATCCTCAGGGATGAACATGATCTCATCCTTCAATTTGCAGATATCCCAGTTGCCGTCAGCGTCAACCTGTTCCCAGGTCTTCGGTGCGTATGTCTTCAGCATATCTTCTGTCAGGGGCAGGAATGCACCTTTCTGCGCATTTTCCCATCCGTACAGCCAGTCTGTAGCGGTTGTGATAATGTCAAGGGATGCGTCACCGCTTAAAAGCTGTGTATTATACTGTGTCTGCCAGTCAGCCCACTCAACATAAGTGAGTTCCAGCTCTGCATTTACTTTTTCAGTCAGGACTTTGTTTAACTCTTTCAGCATCTCATCTAATCTGCCGTTGGAAGGTTTGTTTCCCAGAACCAGCATATTGATGACTTCATGGCTGGATGTGTCAATAGTCCCGTCCTCTTTCACTTTGGAACCTCCGTCACCGCCTTTGCTTCCGCAGCCTGCCAGGCTTGCTCCCATTAATACAGCCATGGTCAGAGCCAGAGTACGTTTTACTGTGGTATTCTTTTTCATTTTGATCCTCCACTTCTTATATTTTTTATTCATATAAATCCCTTACAGGGTAATTCATATCAGTCAGCAGTTACAAAAATCATTAGCCTTTTACCGCTCCCACGGTGATACCGGAGATAAAATACTTCTGTACAAAAGGATACAAAAATACGATCGGTCCGGTTGCCACAACTGCTGTGGCCATCTTCAGTGTATTGGACGGAAGGTCTGCAACCGTCACAGCAGCACCGGCCATTGAATTCTTAAGCGCAGCCGCCTGGTTTATAATGTTGTACAGATAATACTGCAGCGGTTTATAATCCACCTCTGAACCCAGATACAGGGATGAGAGGTACCATTCGTTCCAGTAGCCCAGAGCCAGAAACAGGCCCACAGTTGCCAGTGCCGGTTTCAGCATGGGCAGAACAAGGGAAATAAAAATCCTGAAGTCTCCGGCCCCGTCAATTTTACCGGACTCGGTGATCTCAAAGGGCACGGATTTTGCAAAGTTCTTCATCAGAATGATCAGCCACGGTGTCATAAGCAATTGGAAGAACACGGCAAAGTATGTACCTTTTAACTGCAGATATCTGGATACCCAGATGAAAGTGGGCGCCATACCTGCGGAAAACAGGGTTGTGAAGTATATGAAAAAGGATATTACATTCCTGAAGGGAAAATCCTTTCTCTGCAGGGCATAGCCGGTCATGGCAATGACGAACAGTCCCACAAGGGTTCCGCAGACCGTAAGAAGAATCGTGACTGCGTAAGAGCCCAGTATCATTTTCGGGAAACGGAACACCCAGGTATATGCATCCAATGTGAATTCTTTCGGAAGCAGGCCGAACCCTTCCTTCATGATCACGCTCTCTGTACTGAATGAAGCCGATATGATAAGAATAAACGGCAGCAGACAGATCAGCGCAAAAGCTGTGATCACCAGATAAGAGATCATTTTTACGATCCAGGTACTGGCATCCTGTTTTATCTTTGTCTTATTTTGATTCTGCACTTTATTCACCTCCTAGAATAATGCGTAATCCGGATCGATCCGTTTTACCAGCCAGTTACTAAACATAACAAGGGCAAATCCAAAGATGGACTGGTACAGCCCCACTGCAGACGATGTAGAGAAGTTGTTCTGCGTTGTCATGGTCCTGTATACAAACGTCTCAATAATATCTGTTGTCTGGAAGAGCTGGGAGTTATTGCCTACCATGTTCCAGAATAAACCGAAGTTACCCTTCATAATGCCGCCTAAAGCAAAGAGCAGAAGAATAATAAATGTAGGTTTCAGGCTTGGAAGGATGATGTAGCGGATTCTCTGCCAGCTCGTTGCTCCGTCCACTTCCGCGGCCTCCATCATACCGGAATCAATGCCGCAGATCGCTGCAAAATAAACAACCGAACCGTATCCTGTCTGCTGCCACATCTGACAGAAGATAATGATAAACGGCCATATACCTGCCATACTGTAAATCTTGACAGGGTCTCCGCCTGTTTCACGCAGCAGTGTATTTAACGCACCTGTATCGTAATTCAGGATATTAAATGCGATGGCCCCGATCAATACCACAGAGATGAAATACGGCAGGAACATAATGGTCTGGGATACCTTTTTAAAATATTTGTTACGCACTTCGTTCAGCATAACGGCAAGTGTGATCTGCACCACATTGCCCAGAACAATAAAGACCACATTATAAAGCAGGGTATTTCTGGTCAACTTCCAAAGTTCACCGGATTGAATCAGGAATTCAAAGTTCTTCAGCCCCACAAACGGACTGCCGAAAATTCCTTCCCGGAAATTATAGTTCGTAAACGCTATGTACACACCCGGCAGGGGGCAGTAATTAAAGACTACAAAAAACACCACGGCAGGAAGACACATCAGCAGCAATGTCCGGTTGTCCTTTACTTTTTTCCAGAATGGCTTTTTGGCACCTGCCATGACCGCTGTTCCTGTTTTATTTTTCCTTGCTTTCACATCATTCTCCTCCTCTTTTTGAAATCGGTTTCAACAACTGCCTGTTTCCACTCATTCTCCTAGGTTAAACACACGTACATTTCCTCCTGTTCTTGTTCTATTTTATTACAACTGCCCTTTAACTGCAGATGTTTTTATGTATTTCCACGATACCCATGCCCCTTCTATTGAAACCCGTTTCAATATGGGTATGATTTACCTTTTCTATGTTTTAAGATTATTTACGTTTTCTCTTATCCGTTATACTTTGCCGTGGACTCACGGATCACCAGTTTAGGGGGTATGAGCTGCATTTTGGACGGATCTTTCCCCTCGATCGCCATGATAGCTGTCTCTACCAGAGTATTGGCGAATCTGTCATAATTATATCCCACACTTGTCAGGCATGGTGTCTCAGATTCCGCGATAAATGTGTCATCAAAGCTTAAAATGGAGATGTCTTCCGGTATAAAAAGTCCGTGGCGGCGGATAGACTGCATAATGCCCATTGCCATAAAATCATTGATGGCAATGACCGCTGTGGGAAGTTCTTGTCCGCTGTCGAAAATCCTGTCCATCACCTGAAGCCCGCACTCCACGGAATACTCCGGTGTCTCCACAATGTCATCTGCCGAAAATGCGATCCCATGTTTTCTCAGACTGCTTCGGTAAGTGACCCGCTTTGTATAAGTGGAATTCACATCTCTCCTGCCCCCAATAAGCGCAATCTTTTGGTGGCCGTACCCAATGAGATGCTCCATGGCATCCTCCATGGCCTTTTTCTGATCTATATTAACCTGGTAGCAGTCACTGCCGTCCAGTTTGCCTGTGATGACCACGGGGATCGTATCTGTGATCTGGTTGATCTTCTCCACATACTCCTCGTCTGAAACCATCTCGTCCACTTTGCCGCCGATCATGATCAGGGCATCCACCCGCATCTCGATCATCTTCTGCAGGTTCTGTTCCTGAAGCTCCATATCATTCAGATAATTGCTGAGCATCAGGCTGTAGCCTCTTTCATTGGCAGCCCTCTCACAGGCCACGGCAAGTGTTGCATAAAAAGGATTTCTGATATCCGGGATCAGGAAACCGATGAGCTTTGTCTTTGTGCTGCTCAGACTGCGCGCCATGGCATTTGGCCGGAAATCATATTTCCTGATCAGAGCCTCCACCTTGATCCGCTTCTCTGTGCTGACATTGGCATTGCCTGTCAGGACCCTGGAAACGGTTGCCGGGGATACGCCTGCTTCCTTTGCGATATGATAAATACTAACTCTCTCTTTTCCCATTGTCTCACCTGTTCATATATAATGTATAGATTGTAATACTTCCAGTATAATATATGAAACCGCTTTCTACAAGACAAATCTTACAAATCACTGCTTTGTCATATTCACCAATGGATTTATCTATATTATAAAGGGAGAATCACAAAATGCACATGTAATTATTTTTTTATTTTGGTACTTTTTTTGATTCCAGGTAAAAACTTTACCAGCTTTTGTTCAATGATGTATAATCGTTCAGACAGGTCTGCACTGCGCTGACCGTATAAATGTGTGGCGGCAGCAGGCATCCGGCTATCGGGAAGCGATTTTCTAAACTGTTACATTCCTACAGATTCTTCCTATATTTACTGGGGGAGATCCCTGTGTTTTTCTTGAAAACCTTTATAAAATAAAAATAGTCGTTATAACCTGTCTGCTCTGCAATGGACTCCACGGAAAGGCTCTCATCCGCAAGCAGCTCCTTTGCTTTCTGGATTCGTTTTGAGGTAATATACTCTGAGAAGGAGAGTCCCAGCTCTGCCTTTAACTGGCTGCTCAGATAACCGGTGCTGATCCCGTAAGCCTCCGCCAGGCCGGAGAGGGTGATATTTTCTGTGTATCTCTCCTGTATCTCCCGGATGATCTTGTCCATCATGGAAGAGTTTATGGGTTCCGCCGCAGATACTTCCTCCCCCCCCCGCCCGCTTCTGAATGCTCCCAGCAGTCTTTCCAGAACCTGGTCCAGCTTCTCCTGCTCCACTGGTTTCAGCAGATAGTCAAATGTCCCCATCCGGATCGCGGACTGGGCATACTCAAATTCTGCGTACCCGCTGATAAAGATCACTTTCACATCCAACCCTTTCTCTCTGAGTTTCTCCAAAAGCTGCAGACCGTTCAGGCCTGGCATACGGATATCGGAAATCAGGACATCAGGCTTTTTCTCCAAAATCTCCTCCATGGCAGCCACCCCATTGTTTGCTTCCCCGATCACCTGAAACGGCAGTCCTGATTTTTCAATCTGCTTTTTTAAACCGATCACCACCCATGTTTCATCATCTGCCAGATAAATCCTGTACATTTTCACCGCCCCTTTCCTATACCTCATCCGGTATTATAATTGTGATTTTTGTCCCCACTCCCAATCTGCTCTCTATCCGAAATACCACGTCATCCCCGTAAAATAACTTTAGTCTCTGGTATATATTCGCCACTCCGATCCCCTTCTGTCCGGTTGGCCTGCTATCCAGATTGTCCCGCATCCATACCAGTTTTGCCGGTTCAATCCCACAGCCGTTGTCCTCCACCACAAACCTCATATGGCGCTCCCCCTCCATATGTATGGATACGTTTACTTCCCCGTCCTCCATTTTCTGTTCCAGACCGTGGAATACGGCATTTTCCACCAGAGGCTGAAGCATGAGCTTGATCACCCGCTTCTCTTTCACTGCCTCATCCATCTTAATGTCCACATCTATTTTTCCCATGAAGCGGTAATCTATGATCTTGGCATATTCCCTGATATAGCTGACTTCCTCCTCCACACTGACAATGTTATCCCCTTTTACGGCAAAGCGGAATACCTTTGACAGCGCCATAGTGATTTCCGCAATATCCTCCACCTCATAGTAAAGTGCCATGGAACAGATGCACTCAAAGGTATTATACAGAAAATGAGGATTGATCTGATTTCGGTAGGCTAAAACCTGAAGTTGTTTCTTGGCGATTTCCGCCTCATACATTTTTTTCTGGGATTCCTGGATTTCCTGGTTCATCTTCTGCTGTTTGTCCAGCATATGATTCAGACTGTGCACCACTGTACCGATCTCATCCTCCCTTCCTATCTCCATTCTCTCCTCAGGCCTGTACACAATCCCCTGGATAAACAGGTCCACCCGGTGCAGAGGCCCTACAAAACGTTTATAACAGAACCATACCAGCAGTATCAGGAGGGCAAATGCCAGCACATACGCTGTGGTCACAAATTTTTTGCCGTTCTCGGTGCTGCTGCTCATTTCGCTTTCCGGTATACGGCTGACTACTTTCCATCCGTCCATGCGCACACTGCGCACTTTCACATAATAGCCGTCCGTGCTCCTCATCATACTTCTGTCCAGCTCTTCCAGCCCGTCATTTCCTCTGGATGCTATTATCTGATCATTGCCGTCAAGCAGATATACCTGTGTATTCTCCGTGGTCTGGGAATCCTCCAGAAGCCCTGACAGGTTATCTGTCCGCATCATCATCACACACATGCCAATCTGAATGCCGTACTTCCGGTTATTCAGATCATAGACCGGGAAATATACCGTGTAAAAAGGCACCCCGGCCTGATTCAGATAAAATATATCTCCAAATTCCATCTTCTTCTTCAAAAGTGTTACAAAATCCGGGTTATTTGCCGCCTTTCCCATAGCTGCGATCTGGTTCAGAGAGGTGTCATAGAGATAGATCCCGGCTATGTCACTCTCCAGCAGAACCGTATTGGAAAAAATCTCCGACAAATCCTCTGACGCCATAACTCTGGACACAGGGTCCATGGTAAAATAATCATATGTTGTGGGAGAATAGGCCATGGCGGTAGCTACATGGTTCAGTGTGTCATGGAAATCCTCCATCTTTCCTTCTACCTGCAGCAGAATCTTTTCGTTCAGATCAATGGTCCGGTCCCTGAGCATTCTGCTGGAATAGCTGTCTGTAACCGTGTAGGCTGCCAGCAGGAGGAACATGATAAGGGCAGTGAACGCGATAAGCTGAAGCCATAAACTGTCTTTTAATCTCTTCCTCATTGCCGTCCTCTCCCTCATTTATTTATTTTCTCTATGCTTACGCCGTATTCCCTGCAGTTTTTCTGGTAAATCTCATTCTTATAGGCATCCAGACTTTCAATTCCTATTTTTTTCAAGGTTTCTGTCATCTCCGTGTACCTGGATTCGGCTTCCTCCCTGCTTTCCGCCAATATGATCCTGGGGATCTGTTCCTTTTCATATTCCTTTATCCGCGCATCCAGAATGCCTTCCTCACTTTCCGGCGGAATATCTTCCGCTGTCAACGGAAGCAGGGATTCATCATAGCTGACCGTACTCCCGTGGCCGCCGTACGCTGTGAATATATCCTTTTCCGCCGCTGTGCTGCTGCCCTTTTCCGGTTCCGGCAGCACGCTTCTCTCCCAGGAAAAATTATCAAACATCCACCATGCCCCCTGCCCGGTCTGCCCGTAATCCAGGGACGCTTTCTCACCCTTCTCTGTCTGCAACACATATCCCCGGTCATCCAGACAATAATCACTTCCCTCATATCCAAAGCTCCAAAATAAAAGACCGTCATTACTGGTCATATAGTCCAGCCAGGACGCAACCTTCCTGGGATTGCTGCAGTCCTTTGAGATAAATGTTCCCAGCCAGCCTGTAGGTGCCCTCAGATTTTTCCCAAGGACCGGCGTCTCCCCGCCTGAGGAAAAGACGGGGCCAGAGGAGACCCATTTTGTGTAATCTATCCCGCTGTTGGCCACATTGCCAATAAAACACAATACATTTCCCTTGGCCATCAGGGTCTTTATCTTGGCGTTTTCATAGGTGAGCTGTTCCGGGGACGCGTAGCCTTTCCGTATAGCCTCATTTAAAAACAAGAGTGCGTGTTTTGACTCCGGCTGCAGAAGGATATCCCGGTAGTTCCCGTTCTCATCTACTCGTTCCGCGCCAAAGGTGTATTCCAAAAATTTCACGGTAGGGTCAATATATCCCTTACCATCCACCAAGAGAGGGATCACTGCCTCCCCGCCTACATCCAGGTGCATATTTTTTACCTGTTCCCAGGCAGCAAGGACCTGTTTTTCTGTCTGCACATCCGCAATGGCCAGCCCTGCTTTTTCCAGCAGCTCCCTGTTCCATATGATCGTATTGTTGTCACTGTTATTGTTCCAGTCCTCATAGAACTTAGAACTGGGCTTCCAGATCTTCCTGGAATCCTGGGAATTCATATGGGAGGGATAAGCATACCAGCCGCCGTCCCGCTTTATCAGCTCTCTTTTAATATCCTCCGGGAAGGATGTCAGAAGATGGGAATCCGGGCAATACCGTTTTAAAAACTCATCCAGGTCCCATACCTTTCCGGATGTGATAAGCTGGCTGATGGTCGTCTCATCTGTGAGTGAAATAATATCCGGCAGTTCATCATTGAGCAGCATAAGGCTGAGCTGCGCATCCGCGTTCTGCGGCGGTACGGTAATATCCAGGGCCAGGCCGGTCTTCCCGGTAATATCCCCGGTAATGGTTCCCTCCTCCGTGCTCCAGGAGGGCGGTTCCCAGAAATTTACATCGCAGAACAGGGAAGCGGTCACATATGGCTCTTTCTCCTCATGATCTGTTTTGTCCCGCACCACACTGCATCCTGCGAGCAGCAAGGCCCCTGCTGTGAGGGTGAGCAATATCATCTCTCGTATCTTCATCTTTTCCTCCATTTATGTCGCCAAATCCGTAACCGTTCAGACCCCCGGACTGTTACCGAAATCCTCTGCTTTTATTTTATCATTGCAGGCACTACATTGACAATGCTATTCCCAAATTGTTTTTTCATAACAGGGACTTTGCCGCAGCGGATCAGACATCCGAATTGTTATATTTTGCCGCTGTCAGCAGGAGGATCTGTGAACAATATCAGTGTCAAAAATAAAAAGCGCTTATATCCATAACTAAGTACAGATATAAGCGTTATTATATGATGATCCTACTGATAACTGCAGAAATTACAGCTTAATCTCAGCCGTAGCCTCCCAAAGCCACTCACGCTCCTCCTGGTTTTCCAGAAGAGGTGCTATGGTTTCATACACGTGTTTGTGATAAGCATTGAGCCATTTGAGTTCTTCTTCTCCAAGCAGTTCCGGCAGGATAGCCTCCCGCTCGAAGGGAACCAGGGTCACAACCTCAAATTCCATGAACTGGCCGTAGGCATTTTTCTCACCTTTTCGGCACATGAGCAGATTCTCGCAGCGGATTCCGTATCTGCCTTCCAGGTAAAGTCCCGGTTCGTCGGAAATCAGCACCCCCTCCTCCAGAGGCACATAGCCGCCCGGACGGACCGCGCTGTTCCAATTAATATTCTGGGGTCCCTCGTGTACGTTCAGAAGGAATCCCACACCGTGTCCTGTACCGTGGTTGAAATCAAGGCCTCTCTCCCACAGCGGGCCTCTTGCCAGGCAATCCAGATGCGCTCCGCCCATTCCATACATAAACTTTGCAGTTGCCAGACGGATGTTTCCCTTGAGCACCAGTGTGAAATGTTCTTTTTGTTCCTGTGTCAGCTCACCAACCGCAATGGTTCTGGTGATATCTGTAGTCCCCTGCCAATACTGTCCGCCGGAATCAATGAGAAAGAATCCTTCCGGCTCCACTTTGGCGCAGTCGTCTTTGGCAGGTGCATAATGGCACATCGCCGCATTCGGTCCGTAGGCGCAGATGGTTCCAAAGCTCAAATCCAGGAAATCAGGGTCCTGGGCACGCAGTTCATAGCTTTTCTCTGCAGCGCTGTACTCTGTTATCTCCTCTTTTCCCACATTCTGCTTCAGCCAGTATATAAACCGGCACATAGCCTTTGCATCCTTTATGTGGGCTGTGCGCACATTTTCCCTCTCCACCCGGTTCTTCATGGCCTTCATGGGTTTGGAAGGGTTAATACCGTCCACCTTCTTAACACTGCCCGGTATCTTTTCAAACAGAGCATAATTGACTACCGATTCATCCAGCAGAACGGTATCCTCATCCTTAAATTTTTTCACGTCCTCATATACCCGGAAATATGAAAGGATGGTGATCCCGGCCTTCTCAAGCTCTTCCCTGACTGCCGGGGATACGGCTTCCTCCTGTACATAAAAGAATACGTCCTGCTCGGTAAGGATCACATAGGATAGGATAACAGGATTGCACTCAATATCATTGCCTCTGATGTTCAGCAGCCAGGCAATGTCATCCAGGCTGGAAAGCAGATGGGTATTGGCCCCGTTCTCTTTCATGGTCCTGCGGACATCTGCCAGCTTCTCTTCTCTGGATCTGCCTACATATTTCACATCCACAAGAAAGGCCTGCTCCCGTGACATCATAGGCCTGTCATCCCAGATTTTCCCGCCCAGGTCGTCCTGGCACAGAAAACGGCCCTGCTTCTTTTCCATCATATCTGCATAGGCCTTTCCCTGGCTGATACTGATGGTTCTGCCGTCACATCCCAGGCAGCCGCCTGCCGGAATATTCTCCTTAAGAAACTCGTCCACTGTGGGGACTCCCTCTTCCCTCATTTTCATCAGGGTAACACCTGTGTCCTCCAGCTCTTTTCCTGCCTGGATAAAATACCGCCCGTCCGTCCAGAGATAAGCGCTGTCTCTTGTCACCACCAGGGTTCCCGCGGAACCGGTGAATCCTGACAGCCAGGCGCGTACCTTGAAATACGCCCCCACATACTCTGACTGGTGAAAATCCGCAGTTGGCACAAGGTACATGTCCATGCCTAATGCTTTCATCTCTTCCTGCAGCTTCTCAATCCTTACTCTGTTTACATTCATTCCCGACCCTTCCTTTCCGTATCCTTAGATACCTTTCATAGTAAGAGAGATCCTCTTCTTATTCAAATCCACACTGAGTACCTTCACATCCACAACGTCACCGACGCTGACGGCCTCCAGGGGATGTTTGATAAACCGTTCTGTCATCTGGGAAATATGCACCAGGCCGTCCTGATGCACACCGATATCCACAAATGCTCCGAAATCAATGACATTTCTCACGGTTCCTTTGAGAACCATGCCCTCTTTTAAGTCCTTCATATCCAGGACATCCGTGCGCAGCACCGGTTTGGGCATCTCCTCCCTGGGATCACGGCCGGGTTTGGTGAGTTCTTTTACAATATCCCTCAGAGTCATCTCCCCCACACCCAGCTTCTCTGCCATCTTTTTGTAGTCCTTCACATAATATACCGCATTGCCGCCAAAGATATCCACAGGCTTCATTCCCATACTGTCCAGGAATTTTTCAGCAGCCACATAGCTTTCGGGATGGACACTGGTGGCATCCAGGGGATTTTTACCGCCTGTGATGCGCAGGAAGCCCGCACACTGCTCAAAGGCCTTCGGTCCCAGCTTTGCCACTTTCAAAAGCTGTTTTCTGTCCTCAAAGCGTCCGTTTTCCTCCCGGTAGGTTACTATGTTCTTCGCAATGGCCTTGCTGACCCCTGACACATACTCCAAAAGAGAGACAGAGGCCGTGTTCAGATCCACACCAACCTTATTCACACAGTCCTCCACCACGCCTGACAGGGCTTCCCCCAGCTTCTTCTGGTTCATGTCATGCTGATACTGGCCCACTCCGATGGATTTCGGGTCAATCTTAACCAGCTCTGCCAATGGGTCCTGGAGACGTCTTGCTATGGATGCCGCGCTTCTCTGCCCCACATCAAAGTTGGGGAATTCCTCTGTGGCAAGTTTACTTGCAGAGTATACGGAAGCTCCGGCCTCATTGGTGATAACATAATGTACCTTCTCCGGAATTTCTTTTAAAAGCTCTACGATCACCTGCTCCGATTCCCTGGAAGCGGTTCCGTTGCCAAGAGAGATCAGAGTGATACCGTATTTTTTGATCAGCTTTTTCAAAGTTTCTTTTGCAGCCGCGATCTTAGCCGGTGTAGTGGGCGCTGTAGGATAAACCACCACCGTATCCAGCACCTTTCCAGTGGGGTCTACCACAGCCAGCTTACAGCCGGTACGGAAAGCCGGGTCCCATCCGAGAACCACCTGTCCCACAATAGGAGGCTGCATAAGAAGCTGTTCCAGGTTCTTCTTGAAAACCTTGATCGCACCGTCCTCCGCCTTCTCTGTCATATCATTGCGGATTTCCCTCTCAATGGCAGGACCGATCAGACGGCTGTAGCTGTCCTCCACCACATCCTTCAAAACAGGGGTAGTGTTTGGATTGCTGCGGGTGATCACTTGTTTTTCCAGGTAACGGATAACATCCTCTGTGGGCGCCTCTATTTTCACGGTCAGGATTTTTTCCTTCTCCCCCCGGTTCAGGGCCAGGACTCTGTGGCCTGCCACTTTTGCGATGGGCTCCTCATACTCGTAATACATCTCATAGACAGACTGCTCTTTCGGGTTCTTGGCCGCAGAGATCACCCTTCCCTTCTTCACGGTCATATCCCGGATACGGATACGGTAGTCCGCTTCATCGGAAATGCTCTCAGCCACTATATCCTTTGCGCCTGCAATAGCATCCTCCACTGTCCCCACATCTTTTTCCTCAGACAGAAATGCCTTTGCTTCCTCCTCCAGAGACTTGTCCGTCATCTGCAGCAGAATAATGTCTGCCAGAGGTTCCAGGCCCTTCTCCTTGGCGATAGTGGCTCTTGTACGGCGTTTCGGACGATACGGACGATATAAATCTTCCACAACCACCAGAGTCTGGGCTGCCAGGATCTGCTTTTTCAGCTCCTCAGTCAGCTTGCCCTGCTCCTCAATGCTGGCAAGCACCTGTGTCTTCTTGTCCTCCAGGTTGCGCAGGTAATTCAGGCGTTCGTACAGATTTCTCAGCACTTCGTCGTTCAGCGCACCGGTGGCTTCCTTACGGTAACGGGAAATAAACGGTATGGTATTTCCCTCATCTATCAGTTTAACGGCAGCTTCCACCTGCCACTTCTCCACTTTTAATTCTTCTGTCAATGTTAAAATGATATCCATGGGGTTTCTCCTTTTATCCTTCATTCAAGTTTGTCATATAACACCTTATCAATAGGAAAGGAATTTGTCAAGAAAACAGCGTTTTGTTTCTCTGATAAAGCTCCATAAAACGGGCAAAGCCTTCCCTGTAAATCTTCACCCGCTCTTTATCCGGGACTGTCACCTCAGTTCCCGGACGAAGCAGCACGCCGCACGCCTCCTCATAGGAAGAAAACGCACCGCAGCCCACGGCTGCCGTCATGGCAGCTCCCACACAGGCCTGTTCCGCCTCCCCTGCTGTATGGATCTCCGCCTCAAATACATCTGCCTGTATCTCCCGGAAAAGCTGTCCCCTGGCTCCGCCGCCGGATGCGATCACCCTGTCAAAATGGATTCCCATATCTTGAAATATCTCCAGTGATTCCTTCAGCCCGAAAATAACGCCCTCCATTGTGCTTCGGATCAGATGTTCCCGGCTGTGGTACAGACTCATGCCAAAATAAATCCCCCGGGCATTAGGGTCATTGCAGGGACAGCGCTCTCCGCTCAGATATGGAAGAAAGAGGAGTCCGTCACTTCCCGCAGGGGCTGTCCCTGCCAGGTTTGTCATCTCCTCAAAATCCCTCATATGAAGCATATTATCCCTGAGCCACTTCAGAGCCACACCTCCGGTCAGGGAGGAGCCCTGTATCTCCCAAAGCCCTCTGCCTGTATGGCAGAAGGTATTTGTGCGGAATCTTGTGTCATAGACCGGTTTGTCAAGGGCACAGGCCACCTGGCTGGCAGTGCCAATATTACAGGAGAGGATTCCCGGCTTAATGATCCCGTTTCCGGCCAGCTGCATCATGGAATCACCGCCCCCCAGAAATAAAGGCGTCCCCTCCATGATCCCTGTTTCCTTTGAACAGGAAGCACTGACACTGCCTCCCCTTTCAAAAGCTTCCCCGCAGACCGGAAATATTTCCCGCTCAAGGCCAAGCCTGTCGATCAGTTCCCAGGCCCACTGCCTCTTTTTCACATCAAATATGCCTGTGGAGGAGGCATCAGTCACATCCGTGGCTGCCTCACCGCACATACAAAAGCGGATATAATCTTTCGGCAGCATGACTTTTGCAGTCTTTGCGTACCGCTCCGGTTCATGTTCCCGCATCCAGAGCAGGGAGGATACGAGAAACCCTGTACAGGGCGTATTTAAGGTGATCCGGTTCCACTCCTCCCCGGATATGGTGTCCCAGATATGCCCAATGGCATCCTGGGAGCGCTGGTCTGCCCAGATGACAGCATTTCGCACCGGCTTACCGTTTTTGTCCACTGCTGCCATACCGTGCATCTGTCCTGAAAAACTAATGCCCCGGATATCTGCCGCTGCCCCGGGGTGTTTTCCCAGCAGCGCCCTGATGCATTCTTTTGTCTGCTGCCAAAGATATTCCATATCCTGCTCTGCCTCGCAGGGTGTTTTTTTTATCATGTCATATCCTGCTGCCTCTGTGCCCAGCACCGCGCCGTCAGCACCCAAAAGCATAACTTTCACACTTGATGTCCCCAAATCTATTCCGCAATAATATTCCATTTCACTTAGCTCCCTCACCCGGCCTGCATTCCCAAAGTCCGCATCCTTTTCGGATAAATGCCTCCAGTTCATCCTGCAGTTCTTTTTCAAAAGCTTTCCATATATGATTCAGACAGGACAGATTTACTACGTCTTCTTCCAATATGATGGACGGCAGGTATCCCAGGTTCTCATAGAGGGAAGCCACTACCTCCGCATTGGCCCTGGTATTTCCCTTTTCAATCTCCCTGTAGCGCTTCACACTCACGTCCAGGACATCTGCCATCTCACTCTGGGTCATTTCATTTGCCATACGGATCTTGTACCAGATGGTCCGCTTGGAGGTATGAGGAAATACCTGATACCTGAGAAGTTCGATCTCCCTGGTAAAAAGCGCTGCCGCACTCCCTGCTATCTGCGCAGCTTCCATGCCCTGCTGTACGGTCCAGACAATGAGCTGGAGCAGCTCTGCTCTCTTCTTTTTGCTGCACTGTTCCATCAGTTCATCCAGTACCGTTCGGAGGCTGCCGCACCCTGAGATCAGGTAATCCACATCTATATTGTTCTTTTTCAGATTATACAGCTCCTCACCGGAGATGATCTTTTTCCCCTTCTCCAGCTTGCTGTAATGGCTCTGCGTAATCCCCATGACACTGCCCATGTTCTCCTGGCTCATGTTCTGCATCTGCCTGTACGCATTTAACCGATTTAACATTTTATCATAAGCATTGCTCATGGTTCATCCATTCCTCACTTTAAGTTTCACGTATTGGATAGTTCCATGTTCAATTGTAAATTGTTTCTCTATGCCCTTTTATATCCTATTTGTGACTACCCCTTATATTTTCCAGTCTTGCCCTATTTTCCTATCCATGATAGAATGTAGTTTGACAAACGAGAAAAATATACTTATATAATTGAAAATACATGAAATGAGGTTTGACTTTATGAATGATCCTTATGATGAGAATAACCAGGAGATGGGATATGGGCAGGAGCCCCCGCAGGGTCCCGTCATCTATCCGGAACCGCCGGCAGAACACATCTATGAAGGCAGTCCCGGATTTGCTTCCGCTGCCCTTACAATGGGAATCCTTTCCCTTGTGTCCATGTGCTGTTTTCCGCCTTTGGCACTTTTATTCGGAGGGCTTGGCCTTCTGTTCGGCATTATATCAAAGGGAACCTATGCCCGCCCCGGCAATGCCAAAGCCGGCATGGCACTTTCCTCCGCGGGAATCGCCATTGTGGCGGCGATTGTCCTGTTCTTTACTTCCACCATGCTCTCCACCAGTGAGGGGCGTACGTTTTTCAGCCAGTATCTGCATATACTGACACATCCTGAAGAATACACGGAAGATGACATTTATGATTTCCTGCAGGATTACCTGTACCGTAATACAAACCCAGGCAGTGGTTCCGGCAGCGGCATCACTTCCCCCTACGGTCAGGATAATGATCATGACTATGAAAATCCGGACCGGCCGGATCACAATGACGGTGGACAGGATCACTATTATCCCGCACCGGATGAGGGTGATAAATTTATCTAAATGTTTATGAAAGCGTCTGACCGGAGCCTGCTCCCATGCCGGACGCTTTTACAATATATCAATTCCCCATACCAGCTTCAAAAGATTACGCACCACCCACTGGATGAGTATAATGGCTGCTGCCAGATAAAGGTACAGGTCGCGGTAACGCATTCCCACTGCCAGCCTGCCCCTGGTCAGGTATTCTAAGGTGTGGGAGATCATATACCAGGCAAAGACAGCAGCAGTGTACACCACCACCGGATGACAGAGAAAGGATTTTACGATCTTCCCCTGGAAAAGGGCCGCACATGCCCTGGTGCCTCCGCAGCCCGGACAGTAATAACCTGTCAGCTCCAAAAAGATGCAGGGAAGGGAAAAGATTTTCATCTGCATATGAAGGCCCCTGGTCAATCCTGCAAGGACTGCGGCGGCTCCAAAGAGCATCCACCCCAGTATATATAGGCTTTTTTCTTCTTTTTTACTCATTCGCGGTTCCATTTTCACCTCTTGTAACCTCGTTTAATTATGTTATAATAAGCATGATAACGTGCCGGAATTGCCGGCCATTTCCTTAAATACGAAAGAATGGAGATTTTATTTTATGAAAAGAAATTCTGCTGCTATAAAGCTGATCGCCCGTGAAAATCTCTCCGGCAGATACGGCACCCCCATGGCTGCGCTGCTTCTGATGTTACTGTGCAGTCTTCTGCCTTCTATGTTGATCACTAATACCATGAGCACTGCCACGGTCCTGGGGATCGTGACCACCCAGCTTCTCAATTATATGGTTTCCCTGCTGGTGGCTGTTGTGGGCGCAGGCTATGCCAAGCTTATGCTGAATATCAGCCGCGGTGAAGCTTTCGCGGTAAAGGACTTGTTCTTTGCCTTCTCACACCACCCTGACCGTTTCATCGTTGTCCACTTGATCCTGCTGGTTATACAGTTTATCTTTGCCCTTCCCTTTGACCTGCCGGGTTATATGAACAAGGACATGTCTGATAATGCCATTCTGCTTCTCATGCTCTTCGGCAGTCTGACGAATCTGGCGGTGAACATGATACTTGGCCTGTTCTTCGGCCTTGCAGACTATCTTCTCCTGGACAACACGGACATGAGTGCCATGGAGGCAATGAGAGAAAGCCTGCGGCTTATGAAAGGAAATAAAGGACGTCTTCTCTACATGGACCTGAGCTTTATCCCCCTTATGCTGCTGAGCCTGCTTTCCTGCTATGTGGGATTTCTGTGGCTGACACCGTATATGAGAGCTGCCGGCGCTGTGTTCTATATGGACGTTACCGGTGAACTGGATACTCCCAGGCCGAAACCTGCGCCACAGGAGAATGACAGTTACAATAATTCATATTGGACCGGACAGTAATTATCATACATCCAATTTAAGAAGATAGCAATAATTGATAGGTTTTATACCTGAAAAATCTAAAAACAAGCGGCAGAAAGTATGTTATGTAAACTTTCAGCCGCCATTCTGTTTTATCTCTTTTTTGAGGTCCGATAAAAGGAATAGTCGTCATATTACTCTGCAGTACATGGGCTGCAAACTCTGCACTCATATGGTCTGATGATAATGGGTAGCTAGTACGGCATCTACGTGTTTTACGGCAAAAGGATCTAATACAAAAGGAACAGCTCTTAGATTGGGCTGCATATTCCTGGCACCACTCCTGAACTTCTATTGCCTTTTCTGCAGTCAGCCTCCTGACAGATGTCTCTGTCTCCTCTTTATAAAGCGTATACACTGCCATATCTTCCCTGATCTCAGGAGCACATTTGAGGATTCTGTCTATAGCCTCCTTACTGTGGGACGTCAGAAACACGAACGCCAGGTACGAAAATCATCCGGCTGTCCAAAGCTCTCCAGCACCTCTAAAACACTGGTTATTCCGCAGTTATTATCTCCAGTTAGTATATTGATTTGTGCCAGGTTGTCTAATTTCAAGGATCTTATGCCGTTCACAATCATTTCTTTATAATTCATCTTTATAACCCGGATTCCATATAAAAAGCAAGCAGGAACACGGCTTAACGGCCGCAGTTCCTGCTATATCTTCTTTTTCATATTTATCTTTTCGTATGACTATTTAGCCTCAAACAAATACCCCATCAGCTCATGCCCTTTTTCCACCAGCTCCCCGCTCTTAGAAGCCTCCTCCTCGTTATACGTCCAGTCATGTGTCTCCTGTCTCCTGCTGTCATACAAGAGATAAGGAACCGGGTTGGCTGTATGTGTCTTCACACAGATAGGGGTCGGATGGTCAGGAAGGACCAGCATCCGATATGCCTGGCCGGATGCATCCAGCGCGTCTTTTACCGGGCGGATCACCCTGGCGTCCAGATATTCGATCGCTTTTATTTTCTTTTCCACACTGCCCTGGTGGCCCATCTCGTCCGGTGCCTCCACATGGATATACGCAAAATCGTATCCCTCTTTCAGCAGTGCGTCCACAGCCGCCTGTGCTTTTCCTTCATAGTTAGTGTTCAGGCCGCCGTTTGCGCCTTCCACGGTGATATTATACATATCCGTACCCACCGCAATTCCTTTTAGCAGATCCACTGCGGAGATCATGGCGCCTTTCTTGTGGTATTTTTCCTCAAAAGAAGACAGGGCAGGCTTTGTTCCTGCTCCCCAGAACCACAAGCTGTTTGCCGGATTCAGACCATTTTTCTTTCTCTCCTCATTCAGAGGATGGTGGGCCAGAATCTCATAGCTCTTTTTCTGCATGTCCAAAAGAAGCTGTTCCTTGGGCAGATAGTCTTTAATACCTTTTCCTCGGATATCGTGGGGCGGTGTCAAAGGCACCACATCGCCTTTTGCCCAGATTAGGCAGTGGCGGTAGCTGGTTCCCACATAGAACTGGAACATTTCGTTCTGCAGCTCTTTTTTCACCGCTTCTAACAACACCGCAGCATCCTCTGTGCTGATCTCATCGGAGCTGTGGTCTAAAATCCTCTTGTCTTCGTAATTCTCCTCTTCCTCGGAGAGTGTGACAATATTGGCGCGTATGGCAACATCCCCGTCTTTCATTTCCACACCGATATTCAGTGCCTCCAGAGGAGAACGCCCTGAGTAATATACCTTGGGGTCGTAACCCAGAACTGACAGGTTAGCTGTGTCACTTCCGGGATTCATCCCCTCCGGTACGGTCTTTACCATACCAATCTCCGACAAAGCCGCCAATTCATCCATAGCGGGGGTATGGGCATACGCCAGAGGCGTCCTGCCGCCCAGTTCTTGAAGCGGCTCATCAGCCATTCCGTCGCCTAATATCAAAACGTATTTCATTCTCAGCACCTCTATGCACGAACGCGGATTCTTGTGATAATGTCCGGAAGTTTGGCCGCTTTCTCTTCAAACGCCGCCTCACTCATGGGCGCTGTGACAAAACCGAATTCTCCCGCCACATCAGGCACACCCACTGTCTTTACTTTTCCAAACACTTCTTCCACACTGCCGATATCGCCTGTCATGCTGCCTTTGATGCGCACAAAGAAAGGATGCTCCACATCTTTGATGTCCATCCGTTCCAGACGTTTGCTGCTCCAGCTCATCATGATATTTCTGTGCAGATGCTTTGCACAGTCAACCACATCACCCACCACCGCGCTCGCAGTGGGAAGCTTGCCAGCGCCGCTGCCGTAGAACATGGCGTCGCCCAGCACATTGCCGTGTATGAAAATAGCGTTAAATACACCGTTTACGCTGTAGAGAGGGCTGTCCTGCCCTACCAGCACCGGGCTTACCATGGCATAAAACCTGCCGTCTTCCCTTTTGCTGGTTGCCAGCAGCTTGATGCTCATGCCAATGCCTTTGGCATATTTCACATCCTCCACCGTGATCTTAGTGATTCCCTCTGTATAAATGTCCTCATAATCCACATGGCATCCGAATGCCAGGGAGGAGAGAATGGCAATTTTCCTGCAGGCATCAAAGCCTTCCACATCCGCCTCCGGATTGCGCTCTGCATAGCCTTTCTCCTGTGCCTCTTTCAGCACATCCTCAAAATCCGCATTCTCCTCCGCCATTTTGGTGAGGATATAGTTGGTTGTTCCGTTTAATATACCGGAAATCTCGTCAATCTCGTCCGCTGTCAGAGAAGAGTTCAGTGGTCGGATAATGGGGATCCCTCCGCCGCAGCTTGCCTCGAATAAATAGTTGATGTCTTTTTCCCTGGCGATCTCAAGAAGCTCCAGTCCGTGTCTTGCAACCAGCTCTTTGTTGGATGTGCAGACACATTTGCCTGCCTCCAGCGCACGCTTGGTAAAGGTATAAGCAGGCTCCACGCCCCCCATAACCTCCACGATGATCTGTACTTCCGGGTCATTGATAATGGTCTCAAAATCATGCACAAGAACATCTTCCACCGGGTCTCCCGGAAATTCTCTCAGATCCAGCACGTATTTGATATTGATCTCCTCGCCGGCCTTCTTGTTGATGCTCTCATGATTGGTGTTAATAACTTCCACAACGCCTGAACCTACGGTTCCGTATCCTAAAACTGCTATCTGTATCATGCTTTTACTCCCTGCCTAAGATTTTCAGATAATGTACGCCCTCAATGTGCTCTATTTCATCCACCATAGTCTCCGCATCCCCCTGTGTGGGCAGGATCTCCACGCTGATGGTCAGACTGGCTATCCCGTTGATCGGAATACTCTGGTGTACGGTCAGAATGTTGCCGTGATACTGGGCAATGGTCCTTAATACCGCAGAGAGCAGCCCAGGCTCGTCATCCATCTGAAGTATGAATGTAATGTTCTGTCCTTTGGTTTTTTCTTTAAAAGGAAAGATATCATCCTTATATTTATAAAAGGAACTTCTGCTGATACCCACAGCTTCCACTGCTTCCTGCACCGTGACAGACCTTTTGGATTCCAGTAGTTTCTTGGCTTCCACTACCTTCAAGAGGACTTCCGGCACTGCTTTTTCTGTTACTACAAAATACCTTTTATTGTCTGACATTTTCTTCCCCTTTGTTTGTTCTTGGAATACATTTGTATGTCTCCAAAAGATATTAGCACATTTAGGCAATTTTATCAACTGTTTTTCTTATTTCCCAAAGCAATCCACTTTAAATAGGCATTGATAAAGTTATCAATGGCACCGTTCATAACCGCATCCACATTTCCGGATTCCTCGTTTGTACGATGGTCCTTCACCATAGTGTACGGCTGCATCACATAAGAACGGATCTGACTGCCCCAGCCAATGTCTGTCAATTCTCCCTGGATACCGGAGAGTTTCTGTTCCTGCTCCTGCTGTTTCAGAAGAAACAGCTTAGCTTTCAGCATCTGCATGGCCTTGTCTTTATTCTGGAACTGTGACCGCTCGTTCTGGCACTGTACCACGATCCCTGTGGGGAGATGGGTGATTCGTATGGCGGAGGAGGTTTTATTAATATGCTGTCCGCCCGCACCGCTGGAACGGTAGGTGTCTATCCTCAGATCATCATCTTTGATCTCTACGTCCACATCCTCCTCAATATCCGGCATTACATCGCAGGATACAAAAGAAGTCTGGCGTTTACCCGCTGCGTTGAACGGTGAAATACGGACAAGACGGTGAACGCCTTTTTCAGACTTCAGATATCCGTAGGCATTTTCCCCGTTGACCTGGAAAGTCACAGACTTGATCCCTGCCTCGTCCCCATCCAGATAATCCAGTACCTCTGTGCTGAAGCCGTGGCGGTCCGCCCACTTCATATACATACGGTACAGCATACTTGCCCAGTCGCAGGACTCGGTTCCGCCGGCCCCTGCATGGAGGGTGACAATGGCGTTGTCCTTGTCATATTCTCCTGACAGAAGTGTTTTTACACGGATATTTTCAAAGTCCGTGATAAACTCATCCAGCATTTCCTGGATATCCGGGATGACGGAGGCGTCATTCTCCTCGTATCCCATCTCTATCATCAGCTCGATCTCTTCCTTCTGGTTCTGGAGCTTGTTGTAAATCTCTATATCTTCTTTGAGGGTGCTCAGCTCCTTCATCATCTTCTGGGACCGCTCCGGGTTATCCCAGAAATCCGGCGCCTCCATTTCCCTCTCTAATTCTTCAACCCGCTTTTCCTTATTAGCCAGGTTAAAGTGAATCCCTCACTTCCACTAATGGTCCTGTGTAGTTGTTCAAAGTATATTTGAACTGGTCTAATTCTACCATTTAGCTTCACCTCTTTCTGTGAATATTTTTTTATTTTTATTCTTCGTCGATCTCCACAGTCACCATGTAAATGGATACCTGCTGTTCGACCCTGCGCACAGTGCCTGCAAGCTTTGTGAGCGGCCGTTTCAGATTGCTGGACATGGCGATGGCATCCTTGATGGTATAATAATACATCATACCTGACATGGTGCTGGCCCTGTCCTCCTTCAGATCTACGCGGTCGCCGGGTTTTACCAGACCCTCGCGCTCCATGGTGAAATCCACCATCTGTCCCATTTTCTCACCTTCCTGCTCACATAGGATGTGTTTTATACACACCCGTATACTGACATATACCGGGGCCGTTGCAGCCCGGAAAATCCCCCGGATGTAACAGCCCCGTATATTACTGTGGTCTTTTGTGTGTACTGTTTAAACCGGCTTTCTGCCGCAGCACTGTTTATATTTCTTACCGCTTCCGCAGGGGCAGGGATCATTTGGATATACCTTTTTCTCTGCTCTCTGTACCGGTTTTTTCGGACCGGATTCATCCTTGTTGGTGCCTGTCACCTGGGCAACCTGCTCTCTCTCCACTTTCTGCTCGATCCTTACATGGTACAGCAGACGCAGGGTGGTCTCCTGGATGGCGGAGATCATGGTGTCAAACATTTCATATGCCTGCATCTTATACTCTACCTTTGGATCACGCTGGCCGTACGCCTGCAGACCGATACCCTGGCGGAGCTGGTCCATATCGTCGATGTGATCCATCCACTTCTGGTCGATCACCTTGAGAAGGATCACACGCTCCAGTTCACGAAGCTGCTCCGGTTCCGGGAACTCTGCCTCTTTCTCCTCGTAGAGCTTGACTGCCTCTTCTTTGAGATTCTGTTTTAACTGGTTCTTCTTCAGACCTTTTACTTTTTCTTTTGTGATCGGCTGCAGCGGAATGGTGGGAAGAAGGACACTGTCCAGTTCTCCCAGATCCCATTCTTCAGAATCCAGGTCATCGGAGATGCACATGTCAACCGCATGTTCCACGGTATCGGTGATCATCTTGTAGATAGATTCCCGCATGTTTTCTCCGTCCAGAACCCGGCGTCTTTCTTTATAAATGATCTCGCGCTGCTCGTTGTTTACCTGGTCATATTCCAGCAGATTCTTACGGATTCCGTAGTTGTTGCCCTCAATCTTCTTCTGTGCTTTCTCAATGGCACTGGAGAGCATTTTATGCTCAATCTGCTCGTTCTCCGCAACGCCCAGGGATTTGAACACAGACATCAGCTTCTCGGAACCAAACAGACGCATCAGATCATCTTCCAGGGAAATATAGAAACGGGATTCACCCGGGTCTCCCTGACGTCCGGAACGGCCTCGCAGCTGGTTATCAATTCGTCTTGACTCATGGCGTTCGGTACCGATGATCTTCAGGCCGCCTGCCTGTCTGGACACATCGTCCAGCTTAATATCCGTACCACGGCCGGCCATGTTGGTGGCAATGGTAACCGTTCCCGCCTCACCGGCATGGGCCACGATCTCAGCCTCCATCTCATGGAATTTGGCGTTCAATACCTGGTGCTGGATGCCCTCGCGTTTCAGCATACGGCTTAAAAGCTCCGAAGTCTCAATGGTAATGGTACCAACCAGCACCGGCTGTTTTTTGGCATGTGCTTCTTTGATGGCCTCAACCACAGCACTAAACTTTTCTTTCTTTGTCATATAAACAGCATCGTCGCTGTCAATACGAGCCACCGGCTTGTTGGTGGGGATCTCAATAACATCCATGCCGTAAATGTCACGGAACTCTTTCTCCTCTGTGAGCGCAGTACCGGTCATACCTGACTTCTTGACATATTTGTTAAAGAAGTTCTGGAAAGTGATAGTGGCAAGTGTCTTGCTCTCTCGTCTCACCTTTACATGCTCTTTTGCCTCGATGGCCTGGTGAAGACCGTCTGAGTAACGGCGTCCCGGCATGATACGTCCCGTGAACTCATCCACGATCAGGACTTCGTCGTCTTTTACCACATAATCCTGGTCACGGAACATGAGGTTGTGGGCGCGCAGCGCAAGAATGATATTATGCTGGATCTCCAGATTTTCCGGATCTGCCAGGTTTTCAATGCTGAAGAATTTCTCTACTTTATGGACACCCTGCTCAGTCAGGTTGACGATCTTGTCCTTCTCATTGACAATGAAATCCCCGGTCTCGATGATCTCCTCTCCCATGATGGCTGTCATCTTTGTCATTTCCCCGCTGGCCTCACCGCGCTCCAGCTGTTTTGCCAGTATATCGCAGACTTCGTAAAGACGGGTAGACTTTCCGCTCTGTCCGGAAATAATAAGAGGTGTTCTTGCCTCATCGACCAGCACGGAGTCCACCTCATCAATGATGGCATAGTGCAGATCTCTCTGTACAAGCTGCTCTTTGTAGATCACCATGTTGTCACGCAGGTAGTCGAATCCCAGCTCGTTGTTGGTCACATAAGTGATATCACACGCGTACTGCGTGCGTCTCTCGTCATTTTTCATGGAGTTCAGGACCACACCTACGGTCAGTCCCAAAAACTCATGGACCTTGCCCATCCACTCCGCATCACGGTGTGCCAGGTAATCGTTGACGGTTACAATGTGTACGCCTTGTCCTTCCAGTGCATTTAAATATGCCGGGAGTGTGGAAACAAGGGTTTTACCTTCACCTGTCTTCATCTCGGCAATACGGCCCTGATGAAGGATAATACCGCCGATGAGCTGCACCCTGTAGTGCTCCATATTCAGCACACGCTTGGCAGCCTCTCTCACCGTAGCAAATGCTTCCGGCAGCAGGTCATCCAGTGTCTCTCCTTCTTCCAGACGTTTTTTATATTCCCTGGTCTTACCGCGCAGCTCGTCGTCACTTAACGCCTGCATGGTGGGGCGCAGAGCTTCGATTTTGTCCACAGTGGCAGTGATACGTTTTAATTCCCTCTCACTGTGGGTTCCAAACATTTTTTGAACTAAACTCATGTTTTATGCTCCTAATTTTCCAATTTTCAGACTGCTGTAGGGTTTCCATACAAATAGGAAAACCTATTTTCGTGGATATTATTCCACATTACTTTATATTGTAACACTTTCTTTCTTTGAAAACAACAAAAAAAAGAAGTCCGGCAAACCGGACTCCTCCCCCGCAGGCAGTTTCCTGCGTTACTTCTTCACTCTTTGTTTCTCACTTGCGATCACGGCAGCCCCTATAGCACCTGCAAACTGTGCCAGACTGTGGGTACATACCTCCAGCTTCAGATATTCCTGGAGCGTTTTTCGGAATATGCCATAGTAATTCTTTCTTCCAAAAAGGCTCCGGATTCACCGAAGCCTTTTTTCACTCTTATTTTTCTTATTCATTAAAATCCGGCTCGATCAGCCCGTAAGTATTTCCCTTTCTCTTATAAACAACATTCACTTCTTCCGTCTCAGCATTCAGGAAAACGAAAAAGTTGTGTCCTAACAGTTCCATCTGTACACATGCATCTTCTGGATACATAGGTTTGAATCCGAATTTCTTGGTACGGATGATCTTGATCTCGTTGGTATTCTCATCTTCAAAGTCCTTCTCCATAAATGCCTGCTGGAAGGTCCCTGCGTTCTGTTTTTTGTCGATGATTTTTTTCCTATATTTTCGTAACTGTCTTTCGATGATCTCTTCTACCAGGTCGATGGAGACATACATATCGTTACTCACCTGTTCAGAGCGGATGATATTACCTTTTACCGGAATGGTCACCTCAATTTTCTGACGTTCTTTTTCTACGCTCAGTGTTACATGTATCTCGGTGTCATCTGTGAAGAATTTTTCCAGCTTTCCAAGCTTGTCCTCTACCGCACTTCTTAATCCGTCCGTAATATCAATGTTTCTTCCGCTTATAATAAACTTCATGATGTCCAACCCCTTTAACGTGTATTTTACAGGTTGTTTACTCCTGTAATGTATTCTTATTATATCAATATTCCTGCGTTTGTTCAACAGTTTTTAGAAAATTTTAACTATTATAAGTTTTTTGTATAGAGTATTGTTTCCTTACTTTGCAATACACTATATGTAGTGGCAGATACCCGGTTTCCTGGTGTATCTGCCGCATACAGAAATTACGGAGTATTTGTGGTAGTATTGTTGTTATTGTTATTGGCATTGTTGTCTGTGGCATTGTCAGCGTTATTTTCCACTGCGTCGCCTACATCCTCTGCTCCTCTTTTCACATCATCGCCCAGGTCTTCCACACCGTCTTTGATGTCTTCACCAAGGTCACCTACCATGCCGTCGCCTGTGCCGGCTTCTCCGCTTCCTGTACCTGTGTCATTGGCCGCGCCGTTATCTGTTGCAGGATTCTCATTGTTCCTGTCAGTAGTGTTGGCGTCATTTGCCCCATTCTTGTTATCATTCGCTTTGTTGTCACCAGCTTTGTTGTCACCAGCTTTGTTGTCACCGGCTTTGTTGTCACCGGCTTTGTTGTCCTCTGTTGCTGCATTGTTGTCACCATTATCTGTGGCACCGCATCCGGCTGTCACGCACAGTACACCGGCCAGAAGGACACTTAATAAAAGTTTCTTCATCTTACGCATGGTCGTTTCTCCTTTTCCTCTTTGTACTTAACGATAAAAGGCACTTTATTGGCACTTTTACTGTCACGATTAATATGTGCGTTTCCGTAAGAATTTATGTATGGGCAGATATGCCGGATAAAATGGAAAAACCGCCGTAAAACAACACTGCATCTACACAGTCTTACGGCGGTTTAAAAATAAATTTTAAATTTTTACATAACAGTATAAAGCCCGCACTGCGCACTTCCCGTTAGTGATCAGCCATTGATAACATTGCTCATATTGTACATGCCCGGGCCTTTACCCTTCAGAAATTTGGCAGCCTCCACAGCACCTTTGCCGAATACGGCTTTCGAGTACGCGGTGTGCTTGAATTCGATCACCTCGTCTGGACCTGCGAAAATCACTTCATGTTCTCCCACAATGCTTCCCCCGCGGACAGCAGACAGGCCGATTTCCTTGGCATCACGCTTCTCACGGGTCTGGCTTCTGTCATAGACATAGTGATACCGGTTGTCCATGGCTTCATTCAAGCTGTCCGCCAAAGCCAGGGCCGTACCGCTGGGCGCATCCACCTTCTGGTTGTGGTGCTTTTCAACGATCTCCATGTCAAAGCCTGCCTGGGCCAGAACCTTTGCAGCCTCCTGCACCAGCTTCAGAAGTGTATTGATCCCCAGGGACATATTGGCGGAGCGCAGCACTGCTGTACTCTTGGATGCCTCTGCCACATGCGCAAGCTGCTCCTCACTAAGCCCTGTTGTGCACAGGACCAGAGGCAGCTTCTTTGCCGTACAATAGGCCAATACAGATTCTGTGGCTTTTGCAGATGAAAAATCAATCATCGCATCTGCCTGCACATCACAGTCATTTATATTGGTGAACACCGGATATCCGTTGTCACGGTTATCAACAAGATCTATGCCCGCCACAATACAAGCCTCCGGGTCATCTTTCACAAGTCCGCATATGACCTGCCCCATATGACCGTTGCAGCCGCTCATAATTATTCTAATCATCTTTTGTACCTCTTTCATAGCTGTTCCGTACAGGGCTGTACATTTGCTGCACAGTCTGTACCAAAAAATAAAATTTGCTATCACAAGCTCCATCACCAAAGGCGGTATTATAAAACGGATATGGCTGGTATTATGCCAGCTTCAGGCCGAATTTTACCATTTCCTCTTTCAGCTTTTCCCTGCCTGCCTCTTCCATCTCTGTGAGCGGGGAACGGAGCGGACCTACCTCCATGCCCATCAGGTTCATGGCAGCTTTTACAGGAATCGGATTAACTTCCAGGAACAGGGCGTTGATCAGAGGCATGGCATTTAACTGCATGTCACAGCTTTCTTTTACATCCCCGTTCAAATATTTTTCTACCATATCATGGGTGTATCTCGGCGCAACGTTGGAGAGCACAGAGATCACACCTTTTCCGCCCAAAGACATAAGCGGTACGATCTGGTTGTCATTTCCGGAATAGATATCAAGCTTTCCTTTGGTCAGAGCAGCCATCTCCGCTACCTGTGCAATGTCCCCGGAAGCTTCCTTGATACCAACAATGTTCTCCACATGCTCCACTAAATATGCAACCGTCTTAGGCTGGATATTAATCCCCGTGCGGCTTGGCACATTGTAGAGGATCACCGGAATTCTAATAGACTCAGCAATTTTTGTGTAATGTTCGATGAGGCCCTTCTGAGTAGCCTTATTATAGTAAGGAGTTACAAGGAGAACTCCGTCTGCACCATACTTTTCCGCCTCTGTGGATAAGTAGATCGCTGTCTCCGTACAGTTCGAGCCGGTTCCGGCGATGACCGGGATCCTCTTATTCACTTTGTCAATTGTGTACTTAATGGTCTCCAGATGTTCTTCATGGGTGAGCGTGGAAGACTCTCCTGTGGTTCCGCAGATCACGATGGAATCAGTACCCTCTTTAATCTGTTCCTCCAGAATTTCTCCCAGTTTTTCAAAATTTACGTCACCATTTTCTTTCATGGGTGTAACGATCGCAACACCTGCACCTGTAAAAATAGCCATTTTTCTCCTCCTTATGTCTGCAATACTGCTTTTTCTTCCTGTGTTATCAGCAACTTTTCGGCTGTTTGTACAGCCTTTATTTTATAACCTCCAGAGAAACAACCCTGTCGGCTGCCTCCCTCAGACGCACGGGCACCACATTACCGGTCAGAATCAGCTCAGTCTCCTCATCCTTCGTCCGGATCAGTTCCTCAACCTCTTCCTCGGTTATGATCCCGAACTCCACCGCTCCCAGAATTTCGTCCAGAATCAGCATGTCACATTCCTGTGTAACCAATACCTTTCTGGCGTAGTTAAGACCATTCCTGATATTGCAGTTTTCTTCCTGCTTCTCCTCATCACTCAGATCTTCGTAATACTTATCCTTTTTCTCAAATCGGAACAGCCTTACATTCGGTTCCAGAACAGACAGGTAATCCAGCTCGGAAGTTGCTCTTCCTTTCAGGCACTGGATGACAATTGCAGTCTTCCCATGACCCACAGCACGTATCGCCTGCCCGATCGCCACACTGGTCTTGCCCTTGCCAGGTCCACAGTATATCTGCACTAATCCTTCATTTTCCATACATTACACCTCTTGCGGATTCTATGACGCTTTATTTAAGAGTTGTGTATATATTACTACACATGGCCAAATAATGCAATATTGGAATCTCAGGCTTCATCTCATTTAGCTGTATGTCTCTCCATATTCCAGCTTGCTTACAGATACCTCGTATGCGATCCTTTTTTCAGTGTCTGTCTCACTCAGCTTCTTAATATATTCCCTGCTCTGGATCCTGCCCCAGATATGCAGGCGTCCGCCCACCTCGAAAGATTTGGCAAAATTGGCGTTTCTGCCCCAGCAGATGCACGGTATGTAGTCGGATTTTCCATAAGGCCTGTTCACAGCCAGCAGGATATCTGCGATCTCCCTGCCCAGCGGCGTCATACGATGGACCGGCGGCTTACAGATATATCCATTCAATTCGATAAGATTTGTCTCTATGGATTCGTCTTCCTCCTCCACAAATGTAAGTTCCCGCACAAACACAGAGAGAACCAGACGGTTTTTCTTCTCCTCATGTCTGTTGTAGGAGCGGAACTGCCCCTGCACTTGTATGTACTCGCCGATATAGCTCTGTGTCACATCCACCAGCCTCTCGGAAACCATGAGCGGTATTCTGTCCTCGGAACCGCTGAGACGCTTTACCAGCACATCCACCATGTAGAATCCTTCTCCGTATACCTCGTGACTTTTCTCAAACTCTGATGCGATGGCTCCCATGATGGATACCTGATTGTTTTCAATTATTTTATCTGCCATTGAATTATTTACCCCTTCCTCTGACTTGTATTTTGTCTATATCATATTTATTCTGGTCATACTTTTTTTAGAACAACTTTTTTTCATTTTTTTGAAAAAAATATTTATTTCCACTTTGTATTTACTCATAAGTGTGATAGAATGTGACTGGATTTAGCCGTAAAAATGCGGTTTTTCCATTAGAAAAGAGGTTATTTATGAAAACGAAAAGAGAAAACATCAGAAACGTAGCAATCATTGCCCATGTTGACCACGGCAAAACGACTCTCGTGGATCAGCTTCTGAAACAGAGCGGTGTCTTCCGCGAAAACCAGGAAGTCCAGGAACGCGTTATGGACTCCAATGATATTGAACGCGAGCGCGGTATCACAATACTTTCTAAAAATACAGCAATTTACTATAAGGATACAAAAATCAATATCATAGATACACCAGGCCATGCAGATTTCGGCGGCGAAGTGGAGCGTGTCCTGAAAATGGTGAACGGCGTCATCCTGCTGGTGGATGCCTTCGAGGGCGCTATGCCCCAGACCAAATTCGTGCTGAAAAAAGCCCTGGAGCTTGACCTGCATGTTATTGTATGTATCAATAAGATCGACCGCCCGGAAGCACGTCCCGATGAGGTGATCGACGAGGTGCTGGAACTCCTTATGGATCTGGATGCCTCTGATGACCAGCTTGACTGTCCGTTCCTGTACGCCTCCGCCAAGGCAGGCCATGCAGTTCTGGACTTATCTGATTCACCGGAGAATATGGAGCCTTTATTTGAGACCATTCTCAAATACATCCCTGCTCCGGAAGGTGACCCGGAAGCAGGCACACAGGTTCTTATCAGCACCATTGACTACAATGAATATGTAGGACGTATTGGTGTGGGCAAGGTGGAGAACGGTTCCATCTCCGTAAACCAGGAAGTGCTCCTTCTGAACCATCATGACCCGGATAAAAAGAAAAAAGTTAAGATCAGCAAACTCTATGAATTCGACGGACTCGGAAAAGTAGAGGTAAAAGAAGCAGGCTTTGGTTCCATTGTAGCCATATCGGGTATTGCGGACATCCATATCGGTGATACCCTCTGCTCACCGGACAATCCGGAAGCCATTCCTTTCCAGAAAATATCAGAGCCCACCATCTCCATGAATTTCCTGGTAAACGACAGCCCGCTGGCAGGTCAGGAAGGTAAATTCATCACCTCCCGCCATTTAAGGGAGCGCCTGATGCGTGAGCTGAATACTGACGTGAGTCTCCGCGTGGAAGATACGGAGAGCACAGACTGCTTTAAAGTATCCGGAAGGGGTGAGCTTCATCTCTCCGTATTGATTGAAAATATGCGCCGGGAAGGCTACGAGTTCGCAGTCAGCAAAGCGGAAGTCATCTATCACGAGGATGAGCGCGGCAAGAAAATGGAACCTGTAGAGATCGCCTATATAGATGTACCGGAAGAATTCTCAGGAACCATCATTAATAAATTAAATGAGCGTAAAGGTGAACTGCAGGGCATGAGCCCGTCAAGTGACGGAACCGTGCGTCTGGAATACCATATCCCTTCCAGAGGGCTTATCGGTTTCCGCGGCGATTTCCTTACCTCCACAAAGGGTACCGGAATCATAAACACTGCCTTCGACGGCTACGCTCCGTACAAAGGTGATATGTTCTACCGCAAGCTTGGTTCTTTGATCGCCTTTGAGGCAGGTGAGACCGTAACCTACGGCCTCTTCTCCGCCCAGGACAGAGGTACACTTTTTGTCAGCGCCGGCGAGAAAGTGTACAGCGGTATGGTGATCGGCGAGAGCGCCAAACCGGAAGATATTGAGCTGAATGTATGTAAGACCAAACATCTGACCAATACACGCTCCTCCTCCGCTGATGAAGCCCAGAAGCTCACTCCGCCAAAGGTTCTCAGCCTGGAGCAGGCGCTGGAGTTCATTGACACAGATGAACTGCTTGAAGTGACCCCTAAGTCCCTCAGGATCCGCAAGAAAATTCTGGACGCCCGCCTCCGTAAACGTGAAGGGTATAAAAAATAATAAATGCAGATGCCGTTATACCGTCTTTGGTATAGCGGCATTCTTTTGTCTGTATTTTTCAGAATATTCTGCAATATTCTGACTTTTAATAATTTATACAAAATATTTATTGGTTTTTGTTGTTTTTCCATCCATTTTATGGTAAAATAATTTATACCAACCGATAAGACGGAACATAAAAATTTCAAGTACTTCAATTGAGTAAGGGCTCAAACCCAAAAATTTTTAAGGAGGATTTCTATGGCAAAAAATCCAGAGAACAAAGCCCCGGAACCCGTCAACAGCGTGGAAGCACTGCAGGAAAAAATCGCTTCCATGAGAGAAGCACAGAGAAAGTTTTCCGCCTTCACACAAGAGCAGGTAGACAGGATTTTCTTCGAGGCAGCCATGGCAGCCAACAAACAGCGTATTCCGCTGGCAAAGCTGGCTGTCGCCGAGACCGGAATGGGCATTGTGGAGGACAAAGTTATCAAGAACCATTACGCAGCCGAGTATACTTATAACACATACAAACGTGTTAAGACCTGCGGTGTGGTGGAACAGGACACCTCATACGGCATTAAAAAGATCGCTGAACCGGTGGGCATCGTGGGTGCGGTCATCCCCACCACCAACCCCACATCCACAGCCATCTTCAAATGCCTGATCTGTCTGAAAACAAGAAATGCCATCATCATCAGTCCTCATCCGAGAGCTAAAAAATGTACCATCGAAGCAGCGAAGATTGTACTGGATGCCGCAGTGAAAGCAGGCGCGCCGGAAGGTATTATCGGCTGGGTTGAAGAGCCCACCATTGAGCTTTCCAACGAACTGATGAAATCCGTGGATGTTATCCTGGCAACAGGCGGCCCCGGAATGGTCAAAGCCGCGTACTCCTCCGGGAAACCGGCGATCGGTGTTGGTCCCGGTAATGTCCCTGTTATTATGGACAGCTCCTGTGATGTACCTACGGCGGTATATTCTGTTATCCATTCCAAGACCTTTGACAACGGCATGATCTGTGCTTCTGAGCAGTCCGTTACTGCAGTGGCAGATATCTACGATGATGTGAAAAAGGAATTTATAAAGAGGGGCTGCCATGTGTTAAACAAGACAGACCTTGACAAGGTACGCAAGATCATCCTGACAGAAGCCGGTACCGTCAATCCTAAGATCGTAGGCCAGCCTGCAGCAGTCATTGCAGAGATGGCAGGCGTAATTGTCCCCAAAGAGACGAAAATCCTCATCGGCGAGGTAACTTCCGTGGATATCTCAGAACCATTTGCGCATGAGAAATTATCCCCTGTCCTTGCCCTCTATAAAGCAAAGGACTTTGATACAGCACTAGACATGGCTGACCAGTTGATCAAAGACGGCGGCTATGGACATACTGCATCCTTATATATTCATCCGTCCCAGACGGAGAAAATGGCACAGCACGCAGACCGCATGAAGGCCTGCCGTATCCTGGTCAACACCCCATCCTCCCATGGAGGAATCGGTGACCTTTACAACTTCAAGCTGGCTCCGTCCCTGACCCTGGGCTGCGGTTCCTACGGCGGCAACTCTGTATCCGAGAACGTAGGTGTCAAACACTTGCTGAATACCAAAACCGTTGCCGAAAGGAGAGAGAACATGCTTTGGTTCAGAGTCCCGGAAAAGGTATATTTCAAAAAAGGCTGTCTGCCGGTTGCTCTCGATGAGCTGAAACACGTATACGGCAAGAAAAAAGCCTTCCTGGTAACCGATACATTCCTGTATCAGAACGGCCATACCAAACCTATCACAGACAAACTGGATGAGATGGGCATTCCGTACAGCTGTTTCTTTGATGTAACACCTGACCCCACTCTGCAGTGTGCGCAGAAAGGCCTGGAGCAGTTAAATGCCTTCGGCCCTGATGTGATCATTGCCCTGGGCGGCGGTTCCGCTATGGATGCTGCCAAGATCATGTGGCTCATGTATGAACACCCGGAATGTGATTTTGAGGATTTAGCCATGGACTTCATGGATATCCGCAAGCGAGTCTATGAGTTCCCCAAGATGGGAGAAAAGGCACTGATGGTATCTGTTCCCACATCTTCAGGTACAGGTTCCGAGGTAACACCCTTTGCCATCATCACGGACAAGACCACCGGTACCAAATGGCCTATCGCAGACTATGAACTTCTGCCAAACATGGCGATCATAGATGTGGACTTCATGATGAGCCAGCCAAAGGGACTGACAAGCTCCTCCGGTATTGACGCCCTGACCCATGCCTTAGAAGCATACGCTTCCATTATGGCTACCGATTACACCGATGGTATTGCGCTGAAAGCGGTACAGCTTATCTTTGATTATCTGCCGTCCGCATACGAGAATGGCGCCGGTGACCCGGTTGCAAGAGAGAAAATGGCAAATGCCTCCACACTGGCCGGTATGGCTTTCGCCAATGCATTCCTGGGAATCTGCCACTCCATGGCGCATAAGCTGGGTGCTTACCATCATGTACAGCACGGCATAGCCAACTCCCTGCTGATCGAACTGGTAATGCGCTACAACGCTGACCCGGCTCCGGTTAAGATGGGAACCTTCTCCCAGTACCCTTATCCTCACGCAAAGGAGAGGTACTGCGAGGTTGCACGTTTTATCGGCATCAAGGGCAAAAACGATGATGAAGTGTTTGACAATTTTATCGAGGCCATTGCCAAACTGAAAGAAAGAGTTGGAATCAAGCGGACGATCAGAGAATATGGCATAGATGAGAAAGCATTCCTTGCTACCCTGGACCAGATGGTGGAAGATGCCTTCAATGACCAGTGTACAGGTGCCAACCCCAGATATCCGCTGATGTCTGAGATGAAAGAAATCTATCTGAAAGCTTATTACGGAGAATAAATAATCCTGAAATTTATATGGGCGGGTGTTTTCACCCGCCCATTTCCCCTCTTAGCCCCTTCCTGTTGTCAGAATTTTGACCAATGTACCGGCGCTACCCCCAGATATCCTCTGATGTCTGAGATGAAAGAACTTTACTTAAAGGCATATTATGGCGAATACCTGTGTATTTCAGCATTGCCGGTAAGCTCCGGATGAAAAGCCAGGCCAAGCTGACTGCCATAACGGGCTGCTACTAATTCCGCCAGTGACATCTCTGCATCACCCCACACCTCTTCTATATAAGGCGCCCGTATAAATGTCATGGGAAACTGCCCTATTCCCTTCATGTCCTCAACAGTCTGAAAACTTCCCAACTGCCTGCCGTAAGCATTGCGCCTGACAGTGACCGGCATACCATCCTCTTTAACCATGCCAGTTCTCATGATGGTAGAGTAGGCGAGTGATATTTTCACTCGCCCCTCATCAAACCGTGCATGAG
>ERZ778512.67-NODE-67-length-115474-cov-6.621821_pt1 | contig 115474 bp, 92 predicted proteins | sample MGYA00510346_ERZ778512 | MGnify/ENA primary metagenome ERZ778512 (study PRJEB29527, sample SAMN07138962) | mouse gut metagenome | material: feces | host: mouse | place: China:Nanjing | collected 2016-01-25 ...
AAAAGGAATGGGAAATCATTCTTTCCGAGGCTTCCGGAGCACCTCCTGAACCATCGCTTTTTGACTAAGGGGCTTAAAAAAACAAAAAGGAAGACTCAAACACTGTAAAATCAGCGTTCGAGCCATACTTTATCGCATTTTCTGAGTTTTATCGGACAGCAATATAAAATAATAGACTTGAAACAACATCAATTTCAAAAAAATACGTTAACTTACGAACGATTTGAACCGGACTCAATCCTCCTCTTAAAATCTGGGGATTACTCTCAATAATCAGCACATGCTGTAAGCTAAATTTCATAGTGAAACCTATTCTAATTATTTTACACTTATGAACAAAAGTATTTTAATAGCATTATCGCTATCCGTTGGTGTAATGTTCTCTTGCTCTAATGAGGATATAAATATTCCTCAGTCGGAAGAGCAACCTCTAAACGAGAAGGTCTTGAGTATCGAAGAAGCAAGCACCCTGTTAAAAGGCTTTATAACGGATGTCCATACAAAATCCACTATATCCACAGAAATCAAAGGACACAAAGTCAAAGAATTTTATATCGATAACAAGGATGTATTACCTGTATCGGCAAAAGATACAATCGTGGTATATGAGTTCTTAACGGAAACTGATGGTCAAGAAGGATATGCAATCGTAGTAGGAGACAGACGAATCAATAGAGTTATCGCGTCTGTTCCTTTTGGCTCATTGTCTGACACATTGTTTATAGAGCCTTTACGGCTATATTTCAGATCTATTCCAGATTTCCTACGACAAGATTTAGCAGAACATTACGCAGGCGTCCAAAAGAAAATGATAGAAACAAAAATGACCGCAGAAACTTGCTATCATTTTCTACCGACCATTTGGGGACAAGAATCACCTTATAATCTAGGTTGCCCTACTGCTTCTTGTTATGATGGCCATTATCCAGCAGGCTGTATACCCATCGCAGTCGCACAGCTTTTAGCTTATTATAAGAAGCCTAGTAATTTAAGTTGGACTACAATATTAGCAAGTAGTACAGTTAAAAATTCTTCTAGCACAACGGTCAAAAATCAAGTTAGCGGTTTAATCGCAGAAATAGGGTCTCGTATCAATATAAATTATAGATGCAGTGGAAGTGGAATTCCCCAAGCAACCGCAGTGACCGCTATTCCAGAAGTTCTAAGATCCTATGGATTAGGCGCAGGGAGTTTCACCGCCTATAGCATTGAAAAATGTATCCAAAGCCTACAAAATGGTTATCCTATTTTATTCATGGCTCAAAGTTCTGAAGGTGGTCATGCTTGGATTTGTGACGCATGGAAACGACATATCTACGACAGCTCTACTTATTATGACTACTTAGATATGAACTGGGGATGGAGTGGTTTGTCCAATGGGTTCTTCTCCATAAATGATCCTTTATCATTTCCTACGGACAAAGCCACATTCAACAGTGATTTCAAGATATTGACAAACGTTCATTAAACCAAGAAGAATATGAAAAACACAATCTTAATCCTCCTATCCTGCGCCCTGTTGAGCGCAGGATTCGCATGCTCCGATGACGACGAGCTCAAGGTAGATCCAAACGCTTTAGTTAATACCCAATGGGCGGCTCATGATACGATTCCCTGGATGGCCCTAGGAGTCTATCCACTTATCGGAACGTACAATCTCTCATTAGGAGAGACGGATTTCACGCTCGATGTGCAAGAGGTGGCCTCAAGGCAGCCTTGCTGGGCGAATGATACGACTTATCAAGTAACCGGGACTTACTCTTTCGAGCCTCCAATCCTATACCTGCGATCGGAAACAGAAACAATCGAGGCCAAGGTGAACTATTCCACCACCCAAATTACCCTTGGTCCCACACAGCATGCAGTCACGCTCCGGCAGCGATCCACGAATTGAGCCTTGGGAGAAGGCCAACGGCCTTCCTCCTATTATCATATCGACCCCGAAATCGGACCTGCGACCCAATTGGAAGTCCGATTCCGGGGTCAAAATCATATCTCCAAACCGATTGATAGTGCCATTCCGACCTTGGAGTCACATTCCCAACCCGCTTGGAAGTCCCATTCCGACCTCGGAATCGCATTTCCAGACCGATCGCAGGGGTGATTCCGACCTCAAAATGGCTTTCGCCCCCCTTAAAGGACTATATCGAGAGAAATAAAGAGGATCTTACACCATTTCTTGAAAAGAATCGTATCTTTAACCAAATTTTAAAACAGAATGACCATGGGAACATTCCTTCGAAACAAAGACTACAACTTCATGAAATTGAACAATGCCGAGCACGGCGGGTTTATCAGCAAATTTCACAAATTGGCTTTCAACAAGACTGGTGATTCCGAATCGCCCGATGAGATCTCCCTGGAGGAAACGAATGCCTTGGGCATCCCTACCCGGCTGGAGCAAGCCTTGTCGCAGGATATGGCCTTGCTGACAGACAACGTTAAGGTATCAACCGCCAGTGAGGAGACGGCCCAAATGGAGGAAGTGGACAAGATACGGGACGAACGACTCGTCTTCCTCACCACCATGGTGCAACAACTGACAAAAAGCCCCATTGAAGCGCAACGCACGGCGGCAGTCAAGCTCGAAATGGTCACACGCCCTTATCAAGGAAGCGCATACCTGCCTGCCCAGCAGGAGACAACCACGATCCGGGGGTTGCTCAACGACCTCGCCAAGGGCGACCTGCCGGACTGCCTTGATACGCTCGGGCTGACCCCGGTAATCGTGGAGATGAAGGAGGCCAACGAACGCTATGATACGCTGACCAACCAACGTATGCTGGCACGCGCAGCCGCAAAAACGGAGCCTAGCAAGGATATCCGCACCCGCCTAGTGACAACCTACGAGGATATCATGGACTACGTCTTCGCCAATAACGTGCTCAACCCTACCGAGGAGCGCACGGCCTTGATCCGTAATGTCAACGCACTGATCGGCGAGGTGAGCGCAAGCTACAACCAGCGCGTCGCTCAAGTGAAAGCCGCCGCCGATCGGAAGACAACCACCGAGAGGCCCAAGCCGGAACCAGAGGAGCAAGAGCCTGGTTTATAAAAGAAAAAAGGTGTATCAAAAGCCCAGTGAACCGAGACTTTTGATACACCTTTTACCCATCTTTGGGGCAGATACTTACTGGATATTCGGATTCAATTTATGCCATTCGGAAATAGCGGGAAGCACGCCCATAGCGATCACCTCGTCGCGCAAAGCGCAAAGGTGCTTGTAGCTCTTCTCCAAGGCAGCCTCTTCTTCCGGTGTACCATGCACCTCTTTCAACGTTACGCCGTCTTTCGTAATCGAGGTCTCCCAAGCCATCATGATATGATCGAACTTTCCATTTGACACATAAGCACCAGCCGGCCAACGGAACGGTTTGCCACCCATCGCCGCAGCGATCATCTCGATAGATACATACGACGGGCTTTGGAAGGAAGAACGGCCCCGCAAAGCGATAATGTTAGCGCCGCCCTTCGTAACCTTAGTTTGTATCTCCGCCCATTGATCTTTCGTCAAGGCATCCGTACCGATAAGTTCCGTCAAAGGCTTGCCATCCACCTTAGCGGTAGAGGCGAAAACAGCCATTTGCTCGCCATGACCGCCATACGTACGGCAATTCTCAACCTGATCCATAGAGATATCGAAATGTTTTGCCAACTCACTGCGTAAACGAGTAGAATCCAATGCGGCCAATGTCGTAACCTGAGATGGTCTCAAGCCAGAATACAATAAGGTAATCAAACCGGTAATATCCGCCGGATTAAAGATAACCACGATGTGCTTTACGTCCGGGCAATAAGCCTTTACATTCTTGCCGAACTCCTCGGCGATAGCGGCGTTTCCTTTCAGGAGATCCTCACGGGTCATACCGGCCTTTCTTGCGGCACCACCGGAGTTAACAATATATTTAGCGCCCGTCAAAGCCTCTTTGATGTCTGAGGTAAAAGTGATGTTTACACCCTCGAAACCACAATGGAATAATTCCTCGGCGACTCCCTCCAAGCCCGGCGCGTAAGGGTCGTACAAACAAATGTTGGAAGTCAGACCCATCATAATAACGGTCTGTGCCATATTAGAACCGATCATACCTGCTGCGCCGACAATCGTCAGCTTCTCGTCTGTGAGTGTTTTCATAAGAAACCTTGTTTTTAAATGTTTATTTTTCTTTTCGACACAAAGATACGAGATAGAGAACTCTTGTCCTAATCATAAAAACGAATTCCCCATAAATAAAAGTTATGAATAACGTCTCTATGATTATTCCAAGATTATCACGTACCTTTGTATTATGAAAACATTCAAACTAGACAATTGGTTGCCCACGACGAAGAAAGAAGTCGAGGCACGGGGATGGGATTACCTCGACGTGATCCTTTTCTCGGGAGATGCCTATGTAGATCACCCCTCTTTCGGGGTGGCCGTGATTGGTCGTGTATTGGAAGCGGAAGGATTACGGGTAGCGATCGTACCGCAACCGGATTGGCGGGGTGATCACCGGGATTTCAAGAAGCTGGGCGTTCCCCGGCTTTTCTTTGGTGTATCTGCCGGTGCCATGGATTCAATGATCAACCATTATACAGCCAATAAGCGATTACGCAGCGACGACGCCTATACGCCGGACCAACGTCCGGGAATGCGTCCGGACTATCCGAGTATCGTCTATACTAAAATACTGAAAGAATTGTATCCGGATGTCCCCGTCGTATTGGGCAGCATCGAGGCCTCATTACGCCGGCTTACGCATTACGATTATTGGCAAGATAAGCTATTACCGGGAATCCTAGCCAGCAGCCCGGCCGATTTATTGATTTACGGCATGGGCGAGAAACCGATCAAGGAATTGGTGCGCCGCCTAAAGTCCGGCATTCCTTTCAACAAGATCAAGGACATCTGCCAAACGGTTTATCTGGCAGACAAAGAGGATGCGAAAGACGATGATATCGTGCTTTTCTCACACGAGGAATGCCTAAAAGATAAATTGAAACAAGCGAAGAATTTCCGGCATATCGAAGAGGAATCCAACAAATACAATGCCTCACGTATCTTGCAAAAGGTAGGAAAGCAGGTGATCATAGTGAATCCTCCTTTCCCGCCAATGACAGAGGCGGAGATAGATGCCTCCTACGACCTTCCCTATACCCGCTTGCCGCATCCCAAATACAAAGGAAAAGTGATACCGGCTTTCGAGATGATCAAGTTCTCAGTGAATATCCACCGGGGTTGTTTCGGAGGATGCGCATTCTGTACCATATCGGCGCATCAAGGGAAATTTATCGCCTCCCGAAGCAAGGAATCGATCTTGAAGGAAGTGAAAGCGATTACCGAAATGCCCGATTTCAAGGGATATCTAAGCGATTTGGGAGGCCCTTCCGCCAATATGTACCGTATGAAGGGCAAAGATGAGCGGATTTGCGCCAAATGCAAGAAACCGTCCTGTATCTCCCCCATCGTTTGCAAGAACTTGAACGCGGATCATACGCCGCTACTGGATATCTACAAAGCGGTAGATCAACTTCCCGGAATCAAGAAGTCGTTTATCGGAAGCGGCGTACGCTATGACCTCTTATTACACCGTTATGCGGAAGAGCCCTTAAATAAGGCGGCCCAGACCTATACCGAGGAGTTAATCGCCCGCCACGTATCCGGTCGCTTGAAAGTGGCCCCGGAGCATACGCAAGACGGGGTGTTGAAACAAATGCGTAAACCGTCTTTCTCGCAATTCGGACAGTTCAAGAAGATATTTGATAAGGTAAACCGGCAATACGGGTTGAACCAGCAACTCATCCCCTATTTCATCTCCAGCCATCCGGGATGTACCGAGGCGGATATGGCGGAGCTGGCGGTGATCACTAAAAGCTTGCATTTCCAGTTGGAGCAAGTACAAGACTTCACGCCCACGCCGATGACATTGGCTACGGAGATGTATTATACCGGCTATCATCCTTATACGTTGGAGAAAGTATATACGGTCCACTCAAAAGAACAGAAGTTGGCACAACGCCAGTTCTTCTTCTGGTATAAACCCGAGTCACGCCGTCAGATCACACAAGTATTACAAAAGATGGGACGAAAGGATTTGATTGAGAAATTATTCGGACAGAGGCATAAAAAGCGATAAGGCTGAATCTCACGATCCAACCTTATCTTATTTAACCAAAACCTTAACTATGAAAAAATTTATTATGCTGTAAAGTAAACCTTTATTTGACATATACGCAAGCTTACCTCATATGTTCTACAGCATAAAACAAAAAAAATCAATCTTTCACGGCAATCACCTCGACCTCAACCAAACCATTCTTCGGCAGTGTCTTAACGGCTACCGCCGAACGTGCGGGAAACGCGCCTTCGAACTGAGAGGCGTATACCTCGTTCATAGCGGCGAAGTCACCCATATCCGCTAAAAACACAGTTGTTTTTACGACATCATTGATACTATAACCTGCTTCTGCCAAGATTGCGTGAACATTCTTGAACGCTTGGGCAGTTTGTTCCTTTACGGCTCCCTCAACGAAAAGTCCCGTGGCAGGATCGATACCCAGCTGTCCGGAAGCGAACAGCATATTACCTACTTGCACCGCTTGGCTATACGGACCGATAGCGGCGGGAGCGTTTTTTGTAGCGATAACTTTCTTCATTTCTTTCTCTGATTTATATACATAATATATTATTGTTGCTCGTTCATACGTTGGCGAACCACCTCGTACACCATAATTGAAGCGGCTACGGATACATTCAGAGAACCGATCGTTCCGAATTGCGGAATCTTTACCATATGATCACAGGTGCGCAAGTTTTCCGGAGACACACCCGTATCTTCCGCTCCCATCACGATCGCTACCGGTCCTTCATATTTCACCGTCGTATAATTCTCCGCCGCTTTCTCACTGGCGGCAAATACCTTCACTCCGCTTTGTTGCAAAAAACGGATCGCTTGGTTGATACTCTTCTCCTTACAAACCGGCAATACATGCAAGGCTCCGGCAGAGGTCTTGATCGCGTCGGCGTTCACCGAAACGCTTCCTTTTGCCGGAATCACGATCGCATCGACCCCCGCACATTCACAGGTACGGGCAATAGCACCGAAATTGCGCACGTCCGTAACTCCATCCAGCAATACGATGAAAGGATCTTTTCCTTGCTCATACACAAAAGGAATAATATCCTCCAAACTCTGGTAGGTAACCGCCGACATGAAAGCGATCACCCCTTGATGATTCTTTCGAGTCAAACGATCCAAGCGCTCAGCCGGAACACGTTGTACCGGTATCTCACGGCCTCTCAGTACCTCAAATAACTCTTTGGATAGATCCCCTTGTAAATCCCTTTTCACAAGAATCTTATCTACCTCCTTATCAGCCTGTATAGCCTCAATCACGGCACGAATGCCGAACACCATCTCGTTTTCTTTCATACTTTTATATAACGCAAAACTATTAATTCCACAAATGTAGGGATAAATAATCAATTCTTCAAGCCTTCGGCTTTCGCATAACATTTCCGGCATAAAGGCTCGTATTCGGATTGTTCACCTAAGAGCACCCGTTTATTATTTCCCACGATACGATGGGACACGTAAGCCAAACGTCCGCATTTCACGCAGATGGCATGCACTTTCGTCACCTCATCGGCGATAGCGCACAACTCCGGCATAGGACCAAAAGGAATTCCCTTATAATCCATGTCCAGCCCGGCCACAATCACCCGGATTCCGTTAGCGGCCAATTGATTGCATACGTTTACCAATCCCTCATCGAAAAACTGAGCCTCATCTATCCCCACCACATCGATCTCGGAAGTAAACAATAGGATGCTGGAAGAAGAATCCACCGGAGTAGAAGGAATCGAATTACTATCATGCGAAACCACATTATCCTGCGAATAACGAGTATCAATCGCAGGCTTGAAAATCTCCACCCGCCGCTTGGCGAACTTAGCCCGCTTCAAACGGCGGATAAGCTCTTCCGTCTTACCCGAAAACATGGAACCGCAAATCACCTCGATCCGCCCTTGTCCCGGATACTGAAATATATGCTCTTCTGAAGGCAATGACATTACTTTCTCCTTTTTTGCCAGCAAAAGTACATAAAAAAGCGGAACATTTTACTGCAATGCCCGTGCAGTGTTACTGCAATAGGCATTGCAACGCCACTGCATAAGGCTTGCAGTACTACTGCAACCCAGGTTGCAGTAGACATTGCCTACCCTGATACAATCCATCAGTGTAAGGCATCGATCGTACGCCTCGTTATAACCAGGTATATCTTATGAGAAGAATTTAGCACTTAATCGATTTCCCACAGGATAAACTTATGGAACAATTAGATCCCGATAATTTTTTCCGGACGAACCGGCAGACAATCATAAATTACTAGGCCTTTCGCCCATTGCTATAATATCGTTCTTTTCTATCGTCCCGATCCTTCTTATTCTTTTTAGGTTTGGGCTTATCTGGTTTCCGATAGTCATGACGATGGTTGTCACGATCCCAATGTTTATCTGAGTCATGCCGGTCGTTTCTCCAATGATTGTCATGGTGAATGGTACCCCAGCGGTAATTCCAATAGTTATCCTCATAGCGACGGCAGTCATGGGACGGGCGACGATCCGGATATCTCGGATTCGCATACCATCCCCGATAATCATGGATACGTTGCGGATGCTCCCTTACAAAACGTACATATAGATTGAACTGGGCCGGAGTCAATATACGTTGGATCTTACGATCCCTTTCCATGCGCAAATCGTAAATACGACGAGCCGCCCGGTCCCAATACCGATAGTCGCGGCGAGCCTCCTTCTCTATCTTCTGTCCGTACTTATGGATGATCTTATGGTATTCCGCTGCTTGGCGAGCGGGCAAATGCATCGCTTGCTCCATCCAAAGACAATTTTGACAATGCGGCTCATTCCACCCAAAACTGATCCAAAACTGGCTGTAAGCGGGTAAACTGCACAATATAGCCAACACACATAATAAGCTGAATCGTTTCATGTCTTTTCAATTTTAAGTTAATAATAATGCGAATCGTTTGTTCTTTTATCTAAGACAGCCCTACTTCTGGAAGGTTTAATCCTTAATCCCTAACAAATCTTTCGCATTGGCTAAAGAAGCCTCCGTCAATGAGGCTCCACTCAACATGCGAGCCACCTCGTTCACACGCTCTTCTCCTTCCAATTGCTTGATACGGGTCAGCGTACGGTCTTTGGTATCCTTCTTATAAACAAAATAATGAGCTTGCCCTTTCGCCGCTATCTGAGGTAAGTGGGTGATAGCGAAAACTTGCATCTTCGTACCGAGTTCTTGCATGATATCCCCCATTTTATCGGCAATATCACCCGATACCCCCGTATCCACCTCATCAAAGATAATGGTAGGCAAAGCGGTGAACCCTGCAATCATGGCCTTAATACAAAGCATCAACCGGGAGATCTCACCTCCGGAAGCGGTTTGGGCTACCGGCTGCAATTCCGCGCTCTTATTGGCAGAGAACATAAATCGGATATCGTCCATTCCATCGCTCTCCGGCTCTTTGCGGGGAAGGATGTCCACACGGAAACGGGTATTCGGCATCCCCAACGGAATGATCATCTTGACCAATTGCGAAGCCATCGCAGTAGAAGCGACTTTCCGCTGCTCGCTAAGCACGGAGGCTTGTTGAAGCAATTCTTTATACGAGGCATCCAACTGACTTTCTAACAAATCGATTTGTTCATCGAAAGAATCGATCGCACGCAATTGATCTTGGTATTGATTCCGTATAGCAATCAATTCCTCCACGGTAGAGACACGATGTTTTTGCTGGAGCGTATAAAGGATATTCAAGCGTTCGTTCACCCATTCCAATCGTTCCGGGTTGAATTCCACATCCTCCTTTAGAACGTCTGTCTCGGAAGCCAGATCATTCAAGTCGATATAAGCCGAGCGGATTCTCTCAGAGATCTCCTTGGCTTTCGGGAAATATCTTTCTAAGGAATCCACGGTGGAAAGGGCCTCCTTGAGTATTTGGATGGCTCCTTGCTCCTCGCCGTCCAAGAGTTCGGTTACCTTATATAAAGAGCTTTTGATCTCCTCCGCATGCGAGAGAGTTTCTTGCTCTTGCTCCAACTCATCCTGCTCATCCGGTTGAAGGTTGGCTTCGTCCAATTGCTCCAATTGAAAACGGATATAGTCTTCCTCCTGCTTGCTTTGAGCCGCTTTGTCCCTCAAATCTTTCAGTTCCCTTCGCAACGCCTGATAACGGGTAAATTCCTTCTTATAAAGAATGAGCAAGATCTCATTCTCGGCCATTACATCGATCACTTTCAGCTGGAAACGGTTATCGCCCAACAATAGGTTCTGATGCTGCGAATGGATATCGATCAAGCGGCTTCCCAATTCCTTTAAGATCGTAAGGGAAACCGGAGAATCATTGACGAAGGCACGGGATTTGCCGGAGGCATAAAGCTCCCGACGCAAGATACAGCTATCCGCATCGTACTCAAGATCGTTACTTAGGAAGAAAGGCTCCAACTGATATTTTGAGACATCAAATACGGCCTCGATCACACATTTATCCGAACCTTTCTTTATACTCTTGCCATCTGCACGTTGTCCCAGCACCAATGACAAGGCTCCTAATATAATAGATTTTCCCGCTCCGGTCTCACCCGTTATCACCGAGAAACCTTTATCAAAGCGGATATCCAAATTGTCTATCAAGACAAAGTTCTGTATAAATAAGGATTTCAACATAACTATTTCACCTTACTGGTTTTTGAAGCTCTTCCAAGCGAGTGGATTGTGCCGGATAGATCTCGAACAGCATCTTATAGCCCTCTTGCCGCTCTTGGGTGGTCGCTTTCGAATAAATCGCGATGATCTCATCTAATTTAGCGTCGGCGAACATTTGTAGAAGTACAGAGGTAGGCCGAGCTTTCTTCACTTCCTGCAAAGCGGGAAGCGCTCCGATGATCGTCGTACGTCCGCGATCCGGATTTGCCGCCATTTCATCGAGTCCTTTCCGGTGATACGTGTACCACATTTCCCGGAAAGCGTCGGATGCGTTATCTTGAAGAGCTGTCGCTACGGCATGGCGATTCTGGTTGCTATCAAAAGCTTTCCAGCCTGTCCACGACATCTCGGACTGGGCCATGTTTACGATTTGCTGGGCCTGTTGTATATAGGCAGTTCCACCTTTCGGAGCGAAACTATCAAAATCAAGTCCCAAGATCACATAGACATAAAAAACGATAGTGGCCGTAAGATTGCTGGTCAGCGTATTTGAGTTATAGTCCAACGGCTCGCCCTCCGTATATTCAAAATCCAACTGTTGGTCCCGGAAATTTAAAAGAGTAGTTGTATAACTGGAATTATAGACCGGACGGCGGGCTTGTATCTGGATCTCGCTTTTGAAGTTCGTCTCATCCAATTCATTCACGATGATCGTCATCGTACAATCGATCTTCTCATTGACGGCAAACGTGGCATCCGTCCATTTCCGGTTATTCACGAACTCCGTCAAGGAGTTCTGCAAGGTCGTGAAGATTTGCTTGTTAGCGGTCGCGATCTTGTCTCCGTTCACCGTAATACGGGCGTTCAACTCTTGCGCCTTCCCACAAAAAGGAGCAGCGCAAAGCATGAATAGATAAAACAGTCTTCTTACTTTTCTCATTTCAATAATGTTACCAACTTATTTACGATATCAGAGGCTACCTCACGCTTCGTTTTGAGCGGATAGCTCGTTACTCCTCCTGCATTGTCGATAATCGTGATCTTATTGGTATCGCAACGGAAACCGGCACCTTGGTCTCGCAAAGAATTCAAGACGATGAAATCGAGATTTTTTCGCTTCAGTTTACCTTCGGCATAAGTAGCCTCGTCGTTCGTCTCCAAGGCGAAACCCACCATGACCTGTCCTTCCCGCTTGATCGCACCCAACGAGGCGGCGATATCCGGGTTCGGAACCAGATGAAGCGTCATCTCCCCCTCTGTTTCCCGTTTGATCTTCTGCTCGGAAGCATTCTCCGGACGGTAATCGGCGACAGCGGCACATAATATAGCAGCATCATTACTCGGAAATGCGGTCATCGCCGCTTGATACATCTCCCCCGCAGACTCAACATCGACTCGTTTGATACCCGGATGATGTGTTTTTAAAGAAACCGGACCGGCGACCAAAGTCACCTCCGCCCCTCTCTCCGCACAAGCTTCCGCTAAAGCGAACCCCATCTTACCGGAAGAGTAATTACCTATAAAACGTACGGGATCTATCTTTTCATATGTCGGACCTGCTGTTATTAAGATCTTTTTTTTTTCAAGATCTTTTTGAGCGGTAAAGAAGTCTTCCAAAACCTCGATAATCATATCGGGTTCTTCCATCCGGCCCTTACCAACCAAATGGCTCGCCAACTCCCCTTCGGCAGGTTCGATAATCCGGTTACCGAATGAACGCAAGCGCTCCAGATTCTGCCGGGTACTCGGATGAGCGAACATATCCAAATCCATGGCTGGAGCTACGAATACAGGGGCTTTACAAGAAAGATAAGTAGTTATCAGCATATTATCGGCGATTCCGTTCGCCATCTTACCGATCGTGGAAGCGGTAGCCGGAGCGATCAGCATGGCATCCGCCCAAAGCCCCAGATCCACATGGCTATTCCATGTACCATCCCTATTGGAAAAAAACTCACTGATTACAGGGTGGCTACTCAACGTCGATAACGTAAGCGGAGTGATAAACTCTTTTCCGGCCGGGGTGATAACCACTTGTACCTCGGCTCCTTTTTTCACCAATCCCCGGATGATATAAGCGGCTTTGTATGCGGCTATACTCCCCGTAATCCCTAATATAATATGTTTATTTTTCAATGTCATATATCGAATCAATTTATCCTTGTCAGTAGAGATGCGGCACGCCACCTCTCTACAATCTCAACAAAAGAATCTCTTTGGCTACTTTGGAGTTTATATTGCCATATTCACCAAGTTTCCATCCCATTCGATCGATAGGTTCTACCAAAGCATCCAAGTCAGACTCCTTGATCCCATAGTCGGAAAGGCGGGTTTTTAACCCCATAAAACGGAAAAATTCCTCCGTAGCCTCTATTGTCTTTTGCGCCTTTTCATCGGCAGATCCTTCGGTTATACCCAATACGACCTCTCCCATCCGGATCAGTTTCGCCGCTTTCTCCTTACGCATATAGCTCATGACACCCGGCAAGATAACCGCCAAAGTCTGGGCATGATCCAAACCGAACTGTGCCGTCAATGCATATCCCATACGATGCGAAGACCAGTCTTGGGGTACTCCTTGGCCGATCCAACAGTTCAAGGCATTCGTAGCCGCCCACATCAAATTAGCGCGAATATCATAATCATTCGGGTTTTGCAAGACCTTGCGGCCTTCTTCCACGATTGTCTTCATCAATCCCTCGGCAAAATAATCTTGAACCTTAGCGTTCACCGGATAAGTCAGGTATTGCTCGACCACATGGATAAACGAGTCAACGACACCGTTAGCCACCTGTCGCTCTGGTAGAGAATAAGTTACCTGCGGATCTAAGATAGCGAACTTAGGGAACACCAACGGAGACATGAAGTTCAATTTCTCATGTACAGATTCTCGGGAAATCACCGCTCGCTCATTCATTTCCGAGCCAGTAGCGGCCAAAGTCAGCACCACTCCTAAAGGAAGCGCTTTCTTTATCACGCCACCCTTCGACAAGATATCCCAAGGATCTCCCTCGAAAAACGTAGCCGAAGCGATAAATTTCGTAGCGTCGATCACTGATCCGCCGCCTACCGCTAGCAAGAAATCGATATTCTCCCTCTTCACCAACTCGACAGCCTTCATACAAGTCTCATAACGGGGATTCGCCTCGATACCACCAAACTCATAGGTATGGAAGTCTTTCAAGGCAACCGTCACCTGCTCATAAATGCCATTTTTCTTAATGCTACCGCCGCCGTATACCATCAGAACCTTACTCCCTTCTGGAATTAACGCTGACAAACGGGTCATCGTTCCTTTGCCGAACACAACCTTTACAGGATTGCAAAACTCAAAATTATTCATCGCCTTATTTTGAATTAAACTCTCTCAAACGAATCTCTGTCAACATTTTCTTCGTATTCAACGGGAAATCGCCATTCATGATCCAAGAATAATAACCCGGATCCGATTTCAAGACCTCCGTTACCAAACGGCCTTTATACTTTCCGAAGTTAATTACTTCCTCGCCTTTATCGTTGTAAACCATACGTCCGGCGAAATCCACATTATTCGAGTAACAGGAATATTGGGAAAGGAAAGCTACATCATTCTTCAAACCCGGATAGCGATCCAGTTGCGCTTTTAACACCTCATACGTAGCCAATGTATCAGCCTCAGCCGTATGAGCGTTCTCCAAGCTTTTATTGCAATAGAATTTATAAGCGGCAGATAACGTACGTTGCTCCATCTTATGGAAAATGGTCTGTACATCGATAAATTTACGCCGATTCAAATCGATATCCACATCCGCACGCAGGAACTCCTCGGCAAGCATGGGTATATCAAAACGGTTGGAATTATATCCGGCTAAATCACAGCCCTCGATCTGGGCTGCCAAAGATTTAGCGATTTCCTTAAAGGTCGGACAATCTTTTACGTCCTCATCGGTTATACCATGAATAGCGGTAGATTCAGGGGGAATAGGCATACCAGGATTTACCCGGCGTGTTTTCATTTCTTCTTTCCCATTCGGAAAGACCTTCACGTAGGAAATCTCTACGATACGATCCTTTACTATATTTATACCCGTGGTCTCTAAATCAAAAAAGACCAGCGGGTTCCTTAAGTTTAATTGCATTATTTATTTATTAGTCATTCAACATCATCGGCATCAGCAACATGAGCAAGTCCTCGTCCTCATCATTCTCAGAGGGAACGATCAAGCCAGCACGTGAAGGGTCCGCTAATTCTAATATAACCTCTTCCGAGCTGATATTTCCAAGGATCTCGATCAGATATGTAGCTTTAAAACCAATACTTAACTCCGTCCCGTCAAACTGACAAACAATACGCTCTTCCGCAGATGTGGAGAAATCGATATCCTGGGCAGAAACCGTAATCAAGCTATCCTTCAAGTGTAACTTCACCAAACTACTCGCCGGATTAGAAAAGACAGAGACACGCTTTAAAGCATTCAAGAAAGAGATACGATCAATCGTTACCTTAAACGGGTTTTCTTGAGGAATCACACTATTATAGTTCGGGTAACGCCCCTCGATCAAACGACAAACCATCTCGAAGTTCGTGCAAGTGATATACGCATTGTTATCATCAAACTTTATCAATACTTGCTCCGATTCCTTCGCTAACAAATTCCGCAATAAATTAGCCGGCTTCTTCGGCAAAATGAAAGAGGCCCGTTCCGGGGATTTCACCGCTAAGTTACGCAAGCGGACTAATTTATGTCCGTCTGATGCCACGAATGTCAAATCATCCGTATGGATATCGAAATAGACACCATTCATTACCGGGCGAAGCTCATCATCGGCCGTAGCGAACAAAGAACGGCTGATGCCGTTTAACAGCATCTGCGCATCCATCGCAATAGAGATGGCGTTATCATTCAACGGCTTTTGCTGCGGATATGTGTCCCCTTTCTGACCGATAAAATTATACTTTCCATTCTGGAAATGAATGAAAATCTCCAAGTTCTCATCATTGATATCAAAAGTAAGCGGTTGTTCTGGAAGCTCTTTCAACGGATCGAGCAATATCTTAGCGGAAACCGCAAAGAGTCCGGCACCTTGGGCATTCATAACGTCTACGGAAGTCACCAACCGGGTCTCGGCATCGGAAGCTGTCACCGTAAGCGTATTTCCTTCTAAGTTAAAAAGGAAGCTGTCCAAAATCGGTAATGAGTTCTTGGAAGCGATAACCTTGCTTATAGACTGTAAACGTGATAATAGCGCAGTGCTGGATACATCGAATCTCATAGCTTTAATATTTTATCTTGTTATATTATTATTTCATACAAATTAACCCAACAAAATTAAGAAAATATTTTGTTTGTAACCAACTATACTTTCAAAAGTTTAGGATACAAAAAAGCTTCCCTCCGCTTTATCGGAGAGAAGCCTCTTATATTCTTTATTATTCGCCACGTTATTATTTAGCGAAATAATCTTTTACTGCTTCGTTAGGGATCATTTCTTCTTGGAAGATGTATGCACCTGTTTTCGGAGACTTAACCATTTTAATCACTTTGGAATAAGTACGACCGTCACCTTTCTTAAATGTTGCAACTGCTTTTTTTGCCATCGTTTAAAATCTCCTATTACTTAATTTCTTTGTGTAACGTCATCTTCTTCAAAACCGGGTTGTATTTCATCAACTCCAATCTCTGAGTAGTATTCTTTCTATTCTTCGTAGTGATATAGCGAGACATACCCGGCATTCCACTTTCCTTGTGCTCTGTACACTCAAGGATCACCTGTACTCTATTTCCTTTTGCTTTTTTTGCCATTTTCTATATCCTCCACAAATTATGCGTTCAAATAACCCTTTTCTGCCGCCATCTTAATAGCCGCATCCAAACCCAACTTATTGATTGTACGTAAGCCAGCTGCAGAAATATTCAAGCTAACCCAGCAATCCTGTTCTACCCAGTAGAACTTCTTCGTAAACAGGTTGACATTGAACTTACGTTTCGTTCTTCTCTTTGAGTGAGAAACGTTGTTTCCAACCATTGCTCTCTTTCCAGTAATTTGACAAATTTTAGACATTTCTAATCTGCTCTTTTAAATTATACGAAATTTAAGTCAACTCCTGCTATGTGTCTTCCCTTTCTGAACTAGCATCATGAACAAAAACGAAGATTCTAATAGAGTCTTAATCTTTACAGGGTGCAAAGGTAAGAATTATTTTGATTTATCCGCAAGAATTCTCAAATATTTTTTCTTCAACAAATCATGTCTCAAATTAGTTATAGGTATATAACAACATAGCATGATATTCATTATGGCAAGAAGTTTTAAAGAAGCGATTCAGCATCGCCGGACACATTATGAAATAGGTAACAACTCTCCCATTTCCGACAACAAAATTCATGAGATTATTAAAACAGCAGTCACTCACGTTCCCTCCGCATTCAATTCGCAGTCTACGAGAATCGTACTGCTACTGGGTGAAAGCCATAAGAAGCTTTGGGAAATCGTAAAAGAAACGCTTCGCAAAATCGTCCCAGCCGAAGTCTATAAGACTACCGAAGCAAAGATAGACAATTCTTTCGAGGCTGGCCATGGTACGATTCTCTTTTTCGAGGACACAGCAGTAGTAGAAGGTTTACAGAAGCAATTCCCTTCTTATAAAGACAATTTCCTGGTATGGTCCCAACAGACATCGGCTATGCATCAATTTGTAATATGGACTATGCTGGAAGACGCCGGCTGCGGTGCTTCTCTGCAACATTACAACCCATTGATCGACGAAGCGGTCGCTAAACAATGGCATATCAATCCGAACTGGAAACTGATCGCCGAGATGCCGTTCGGTACCTCTACGCAAGAACCGAGAGAAAAACAATTCGCCCCCTTAGAGGAACGAATTTTAGTATTCAAATAATTATATTAATGTACATGGAATATGACATAGCAATCATAGGCGGTGGACCTGCGGGTTACACCGCCGCCGAAAGGGCTTCAGAGAATGGATTAAAAACGATCCTTTTCGAGAAGAACGCTATCGGTGGCGTCTGCCTGAATGAAGGATGTATCCCGACAAAAACTCTTTTATACTCCGCCAAGATACTAGACAGTATCAAAAGTGCTTCCAAATATGGTATAGTGGCGACGAAAGACCCAAGTTTCGATTTGGCTAAGATTATCGACCGGAAGAACAAGACCATCCGTAAACTTACGCTCGGGGTAAAAGCCCGACTTACGGGTAACGGTGTCACCATCGTAGAAGGAGAGGCACAAATCACTGGAGAGGAGTTCGGGAATATACGGATTCACTGCGATGGAAAAGAGTATTTAGTGAAGAATGTGTTAGTATCCACAGGCTCTGAAACCGTGATCCCTCCTATCAAAGGATTATCGGAGGTCAAGTATTGGACTTCCCGGGAAGCACTAGACCTCAATGATTTGCCAAAATCGTTAGCGATTATCGGTGGTGGCGTGATCGGAATGGAGTTTGCCTCATTCTTTAACAGCATGGGTGTAAAGGTGAAAGTAATCGAGATGCTGCCCGAGATATTAGGGAATATGGATAAAGAAACCTCAACGATGCTTCGATCCGAATATAAGAAAAAAGGTGTCGAGTTTTTCTTGAATACCAAAGTTACGGAGGTCTCCGCCGAGAAAGTCTTTGTTGAGGAAAACGACAAGGCAGGCACGATTGAAGCCGATAAAATATTGGTGAGCGTGGGCCGCCGTCCGATCATAAAGAATCTGGGAATCGAAAATCTCGGCATCAAAACGCAAGGAGCCGGTGTAAAGGTGAACGAACATATGCAGACTTCCCATCCACATGTATATGCGGCCGGAGACATTACCGGTTTTTCCCTGCTGGCACATACGGCCTACCGGGAAGCGGAAGTTGCCATACACCATATCCTAGGCATCCCGGACAAGATGAGTTATAAAGCCATTCCGGTGGTAGTCTATACGAATCCGGAGCTGGCGAGCGTGGGTAAGACAGAAGAGGAATTGGTTGCGAACGGGGAAAGTTTTCGTGTTCAAAAGATCCCGATGACCTATTCCGGACGTTTCGTCGCTGAGAACGAGAATGGTAATGGTTTGTGTAAACTGATCACGAACGACGAAGATCGTATCATCGGTTGCCATCTATTAGGGAATCCGGCATCCGAGTTTATCGTCACAGCCGGAATCGCTGTCAAGAATGGTTATACAGTCGATGAATTCAAGAAAAATATTTTCCCGCATCCGACAGTCAGTGAGATCCTTCACGAAAGTTTATATATCTAAATAAAACAGTTTCCTGATGCTTTGCATTTACAATATACAAACAGACCCATACTTTAATTTGGCAGCTGAAGAGTATCTGCTCAAAAATTTCAAAGAGAATATTTTCATGATTTGGCAAAATGAACCATCAATCGTGATCGGTAAGCATCAAGATGTATGGGCCGAGGTAAATCTCAAATTCGCACAAGACCAACAAATCAAAATAGCACGCAGATTTTCCGGTGGTGGTGCTGTTTACCATGATCCGGGAAACCTAAATCTTACATTTATAGAGACTGGCCAGATTATGCAAACCGACAAATATACCATCCAGATCATGAATTTTCTCAAGACATTAGGAGTACATGTCGAGATGGATGAGCGGAAAGGATTAACTATCGGAGGATTTAAAATATCGGGTAGCGCACAAAGCATCCATAAGAATCGATATATGCACCACGCTACCTTATTGTTTTCCACTGATCTGGATAGGCTCGTCACCTCTTTGAGAAGTACATCCCGTCAAGCATCTGAGAGAACAGGAGGTAAACGATCGACATTTGTTAAATCCGTACGGAGTCCGGTCACGAATATCAGCGCACATCTTCCGGCTTCTATCTCCATCCAGCATTTTAAGAAAGCGCTTCTTTACTATTTTACGATCAATAATCCCGGCATACAGGATTATTCCTTCACCCAAACAGACTTGGAAGCCATCTATCGGCTTAAAGAGCAAAAATATGCGACAGCCAGCTGGAACTTTAACACTTATACACTATAATACAGAAACTTACCTACTAGATCTTTGTTGTTAATTATATACCGTTTGTAGAGACGGGACATAACCCGTCTCCCACTATATGACAGTAATTAAAAAATCAAAATATGGCTACATTTGAGATAAAGATGCCTAAGTTGGGCGAAAGTATTACAGAAGGAACCATCATCTCATGGTTGGTAAAGGTAGGTGATACCGTAGAGGAAGATGATGTCCTTTTCGAAGTAAGCACAGCGAAAGTAAGCGCTGAGATTCCATCTCCCGTTGAGGGAAAAGTAAAACAACTTCTTTTTAATGAGGGAGATACCGTAGCGGTCGGCACAGTCGTAGCGATCTTTGAGATCGAAGGCGAAGGAGAGGATAACGGCACTCAGTCAGAAACCCTAGAGACTACTCAACCAAAAGAACAAGTTCCCGCTTCCGTTCCAAAGGAATTATCAAAGAATTCCCAAGAGGAAGATCGCTGGTATTCTCCCGTCGTATTGCAATTAGCGAAAGCTGCCAGTGTATCGCAAGACGAACTGGATCATATTCCAGGTACCGGATATCTGGGACGTCTCAGCAAGAAAGATATTCAAACGTATATCGATTACAAAAATAAAGGTATGGAAATGCCGAAACCGAAACAGGCCCCTGCTTCTTCCATGCGGCAAACGGCTACGAACACACCGACAATTACGGTAGCACCACCGACCGCTCCTTCCATGCCTATGGCAGCGGCTACTCCATCCGCTCCACTCGCCCAAGGAGACGAAGTGAGGGAAATGGATCGTGTACGCAAGATCATCGCGGACCATATGGTATTATCGAAAAAAGTATCTCCACATGTGACATCGGTTATCGAGGTAGACGTGACTCGACTAGTTAAGTGGCGCCAAAAAGTGAAGGATCAATTCCTCAAGCAAGAAAGCATCAACCTAACTTATATGCCGGCTATTACCGAAGCGACCGCCAAAGCTTTGAAAGCCTATCCATTGGTAAATTCATCCGTAGACGGCTACAATATCATCCTGAAGAAGCCTATCAATATAGGTATAGCGGTCTCCTTAAACGACGGAAATTTAATTGTCCCTGTTATACACGATGCCGATAAGCTGAACCTAAGCGGCCTCGCCTCACAAATAGATACCTTGGTGGCTAAAGCCCGTGAAAATAAGCTTGCCCCAGATAACATCCAAGGAGGAACGTTCACGATTACGAATTTCGGAACCTTCAAGAGTCTGTTCGGCACCCCGATCATCAATCAGCCTCAAGTAGCGATCCTCGCTGTCGGCTATATCGAGAAGAAACCCGCAGTAGTGGAGACACCCGAAGGAGATACGATCGCTATCCGCCACAAGATGTATCTCTCACTCTCTTACGATCATCGTATCGTGGACGGAGCTTTGGCGGGAGCCTTTCTACGTTCCATTGCCGACGAACTAGAGAATTGGAACGCTTAATACATTATATATAATAGAATAAAATGAAAAAGTATGATATAAAAACAACAGATAAGGAGACTCTCAGGAAATGGTTTTACCTTATGACGCTCGGAAGGGCAATCGACGAGAAGGCTCCCTCCTATTTACTGCAATCCCTCGGTTGGTCCTATCATGCCCCATATGCCGGGCACGACGGGATACAACTCGCTATAGGACAAGTATTCGATAAGGATACGGACTTTCTCTTTCCGTATTACCGAGATATGTTGACGGTTCTCTCAGCGGGAATGACTGCCGAGGAAATCATCCTGAACGGTATCTCCAAGGCAACCGATCTGACCAGTGGCGGCCGCCATATGTCCAACCACTTCTCTAAGATGGAATGGCATATCGAGAACGTCTCCTCCGCTACGGCCACTCACGATCTCCATGCCGCCGGCGTGGCACGGGCAATGGTTTACTACGGACAGGAAGGCGTAGCGATTACCTCGCACGGTGAATCGGCCGCTTCCGAAGGCTACGTGTATGAGGCGATTAATGGCGCCAGTAATGAGCGACTGCCAGTTATCTTTGTCTTCCAAGACAATGGATATGGTATCTCTGTCCCCAAAAAGGATCAGACAGCCAATCGTAAAGTTGCCGATAACTTCTCAGGCTTCAAGAATTTACGTATAATCCATTGCAATGGGAAAGACGTGTTTGATTCTATGAATGCCATGACCGAGGCCAAAGAGTATGCGATCGCCAACCGGACTCCCGTGATCGTTCAGGCCAATTGCGTACGGATAGGTTCCCACTCCAACTCTGATAAACATACCTTGTATCGTGATGAGAACGAGCTTGCCTATGTAAAGTCTGCCGATCCTTTATACAAATTCCATCGCATGCTAATTCGCTATGAACGTTTCACCGAGGAAGAATTGAAAGAGATCGCAGCTCTAGCGGATAAAGACCTGAAAGTAGCCAATCGGAAAGCGATGGCCGCCCCTGATCCCGATCCGTCTACCGTCAAGGATTACATCCTTCCGGAACCTTATCAACCTCAAAAATACAAAGAAGGTGTTCAAAACGAAGAAGGAGAGAAAGAAACACTAGTTACGGCGATCAACAAGACGCTGAAAGCGGAGTTCCGGCACAACCCGGATACGTTTATCTGGGGACAGGATGTAGCCAATAAAGAAAAGGGTGGCGTATTCAACATCACGAAAGGCATGCAGCAAGAATTCGGTATCAAGTGAGTCTTCAACGCCCCTATCGCCGAGGATTATATCGTAGGGACAGCGAACGGTATGTGCCGCTTTGACCCGAAGATCCATGTAGTGATCGAGGGCGCGGAATTCGCCGATTACTTCTGGCCGGCCGTCGAGCAATACGTGGAATGTACGCATGAGTATTGGCGCAGCAACGGGCAATTTACCCCAAACATCACCTTGCGCCTAGCCTCCGGAGGCTATATCGGAGGAGGACTTTATCATTCCCAGACCATCGAGGGCGCATTGACCTCACTGCCCGGTGCCCGGATTGTTTATCCCTCTTTTGCGGATGACGCTGCCGGACTGTTGCGGACGAGTATGCGTTCTAAAGGCTTTACGCTCTATCTGGAACCGAAAGCGCTCTACAACGCGGTAGAAGCCTCCACCTTTGTACCCGAGGATTTCGAGGTTCCGTTCGGGAAAGCCCGCATACGCCGTCCGGGAAAAGATCTGACAATCATCACTTACGGCAATACGACCCACCTTTGCCTCAACGTAGCCGATCTTCTATACAAAGAAAAAGGCTGGGAACTGGAGGTTATCGATCTTCGTACCTTGATACCTTTGGACAAGGAGGCGATCTTCAACTCGGTGAAGAAAACCAGCAAAGTATTGATCGTACATGAGGATAAGGTCTTCTCCGGTTTCGGAGCGGAAATAGCCGGCATCATCGGCTCGGAACTGTTCCAGTACTTGGATGCTCCGATCCAACGGGTAGGTTCCCTATTCACTCCGGTTGGCTTCCATCCGGTCTTGGAACGGGCCATCCTCCCCAACGAGGAGACCATCTATCATGCGGCAAAAGAACTGCTGCTTTATTAGATCCACATTCGTTAAATCTTTAAAAGCATCACAATGAAAACAGGATTATTTTACGGAACGGGCACAGAGAAAACAACCTTTGTCGCCAATAAAATAAGAAAAGCTTTCGGGGAGGATCAGATCGATATCATCCCTATTGAAAGCGCATGGAAAAGAGATTTCGAGGCTTACGACCATATAATCGCAGGAACCTCTACTTGGTTTGATGGCGAGCTTCCCACCTATTGGGACGAGATCATCCCAGAACTGGTCACTTTAGACCTCAAAAATAAGAAGGTCGCTATTTTCGGTCTTGGAGATCAAACGAATTATCCGGATAATTTCGCCGATGGAGTCGGCATATTGGCGGACACCTTCACCTCCTGTGGAGCGACTTTAGTAGGCGAGACCTCTTCGGATGATTATTTCTTTAATGCCTCCAAAGCCTTGAAAAATGGCAAACTACTAGGCTTAGTCCTCGATTTGGAAAACCAACCGGATCAAACCGACAAACGAATCGAGCGATGGGTGAAGCAATTGAAGGAGGCGTTTGGATAAAGAAGAATGCATCTTAAACTCGTAAACGAGAACTAAACAGAAAGCGTAACGAATCACTCCACGGGTTTGTTACGCTTTCATTATATACACCTGTCTTTCACACACATACTATACCAATATCTGCCATCGCCTTGGCAAAGCTGTGCCACGCTAATGGCAAGCCCGTGCCACGCCGATGGCAAAGCCGTGCCACTTAGTTGGCAAAGTTTGATCGAACTACGTCCGGCTGCAAATCTATCAGCCGGCATCTGCCTTTTTGTCATTTATAGTTTATCCGAAACATTTTGGCATTCGTTTTGTATTAGAAATAAGCGGATCTTGAGAATGATCAGGATTAGGAATACGTACAAAATAACAATAAAAATAATAAGATATTCAGATTATGAGCAGTAAACAAGGTAACATCGGAGTAACATCGGAAAACATTTTTCCGATTATCAAGAAGTTCTTATACAGTGATCACGAAATCTTCCTTCGTGAACTTGTTTCTAATGCAGTAGACGCTACCCAAAAGTTAAAAACGCTTTCTTCCGTAGGCGAGTTTAAAGGCGAACTCGGCGATTTGACCGTACAGGTTAAGTTCGATGACAAAACGATCACGATCTCTGACCGGGGTATCGGTATGACAGCCGAGGAGATCGATAAGTACATCAACCAAATCGCTTTCTCCGGCGCCGAGGAGTTCGTTGAGAAATACAAGAACGACGCCGCTTCTATCATCGGTCACTTCGGTCTTGGTTTCTACTCCTCTTTCATGGTTTCCAAGAAAGTAGAGATCGTGACGAAATCGTACAAAGAAGGCGCTGTTCCCATGAAATGGAGCTGCGACGGCACACCGGAATACTCCTTGGAGGAAACGGCGAAAGAGGATCGTGGTACCGATATCATCCTGTATATCGACGACGAGAATAAAGATTTCTTGAACAAGGACAAGATCAATGGCTTGTTGACAAAATACTGCCGTTTCTTACCGGTTCCTATCGCATTCGGCAAGAAGCAAGAGTGGAAAGATGGTAAATATGTAGATACGGACGAAGATAACGTAATCAACGACACCAAACCGGCATGGGTTCGCAAACCGGCCGATATGACAGAAGAGGATTACAAGAAGTTCTATCGTGACTTATATCCTATGACGGATGAGCCGTTGTTCTGGATTCACTTGAACGTAGACTATCCGTTCAACTTGACCGGTATCTTATATTTCCCTCGCATCAAGAGCAACATCGACTTGCATCGTAACAAGATACAGTTATATTGCAACCAAGTATTCGTTACGGATTCCGTAGAGGGTATCGTTCCTGAGTTCTTGACATTATTACATGGTGTATTGGATTCACCGGATATTCCGTTGAACGTATCCCGTTCCTATTTGCAAAGCGATCAGAACGTGAAGAAGATCTCCAACCACATCACGAAGAAGGTGGCAGACCGCTTGGAAGAGATCTTCAAGAACGACCGTCCGCAGTTCGAGGAGAAATGGGATAGCTTGAAACTATTCATCCAATACGGTATGTTGACTGATGAGAAGTTCTACGACCGTGCGGCTAAGTTCGCCTTATTCAAGGACGTCGAGGGCAAATACTTCACTTTCGAGGAATACAAGAACTTGATCAAGGACAACCAAACAGACAAAGAGGGTAACTTAATCTATCTGTATACGACCAATAAAGACGAGCAATACAGCTATATACAAGCCGCAAAGGACAAAGGCTACAGCGTCTTGGAAATGGACGGACAATTGGATGTACACTTGATCGGCCAATTGGAGCAAAAATTCGAGAAGAGCCGCTTCGTTCGTGTGGATAGCGATACGATCGATAACCTGGTCCGCAAGGAAGACGCAAATAAGGTTACTTTGAGCGAGGAGCAGAAAACGGCCATGCAGGAAGTATTCAAGAGCCAGATGCCGAAATTGAACAAGGCCGAGTTCTACGTAACATTCGAGGCATTGGGCGAAAACGCAAACCCTGTCATGTTGACACAAAGCGAGTATATGCGAAGAATGCGTGAGATGTCTGCTATGCAACCGGGTATGTCTTTCTATGGCGAGATGCCAGATAGCTTCAATTTCGTATTGAATACGGACCATCCGTTAATCAAGAAAGTATTGACCGAAGAGGAGCAGGCTTGCGACGAGAAGTTAAAACCGATCCTTGGCGATATCAAAGGATGGGAGGCTCGCCAAGCCGACCTACGTGAGGCTCAAAGCAAGAAGAAAGAAGATGAGATCACGGCGCAAGAGAAAGAGGACATGACCAACACCAACCACAAGCTGGATGAGCTTCGTGAGCAACGCAACCAAGTTCTCGCCGAATACGCCGGCACGAACAAGACGGTTAGCCAGTTGATCGACCTTGCCTTATTAGGAAACGGTATGTTGAAGGGAGAGGCCCTGAGCCAATTCATCAAACGTAGCGTAGAGCTGATCGGATAAACCTCCACACACAATATATAAAACCGTTCCTTCTCTCGAGGGAACGGTTTTTTTGTTTCTAAAGAAATACTTCTTACATTTGGAGAAGAAAAACAGATTGGGTTCATATGAGAAAAATAACCGTTATCATAGCCTTATTCCTTGCGGCCATTCAAATTGCTTCCGCCCAGAAAGTAGGGCTGGTACTCAGTGGCGGCGGTGCCAAAGGAGCGGCACATATCGGAGTGATCAAGGCGCTAGAAGAAAATAATATACCGATCGATTACATTACCGGTACCTCCATCGGGGCGATTATCGGTAGCTTATACGCTATGGGGTATTCCCCCGAGGAGATGCTGGAGCTGATGCTTTCCAAGGAGTTCTCCTATTGGCAAACAGGTACGGTGGAAGAGCAATATACCTATTATTTCAAGGAGCCTTACCCGACCCCGGAATTTGCGCATTTCTCCATCGATATGTCTGATTCCCTACAGATCAAGGCTAGTTTCTTACCGCAAAGCTTGATCAATCCCATACAGATGAATCAGGCGTTTATGGCCTTGTTCTCGCAGGCGACCGCAAAGGCGGGGTGGAATTTCGACAACCTGTTTGTCCCTTTCCGTTGCGTAGCCTCGGATATATATACTAAAAAGCCTATCATCTTTAAGAATGGGGATTTGGGAGACGCCGTACGTGCCTCCATGACTTTCCCGTTTTTCTTCCAGCCCATATGGAAAGACAGTATTCCTCTATTCGACGGAGGTATCTACGATAATTTCCCGGTAGGCCCGATGAAAGATGCGTTCCATCCGGGTTTCATCTTTGGCTCGGTCGTGTCCGGAGGCAACAACAAACCCTCCCCCAACCCATACAGCCAGATCGAGACCATGATCATGCAAAAGACCGACTATGAGGTACCGGAAGAAGATGGCATGATGATTAAATTCAGTTTCCCCACCGTCTCCTTATTGGATTTCCAGAAAGGTAAGGAGCTTATGGATATCGGGTATAAACGTACTCTTTCCATGATCGACTCCATCAAGCAACGGGTTCCCCGGGAAGTGCCTTTAAATGAGGTTACCGAAAGAAGGAAAGCTTATAAAGAGAATCTTCCTCCGCTGATCTTCCGCAACATTTACGTGACAGGCGTATCCGATGCCCAACGTAAATACATAGAGGCCCAATTGCACAGGGATATCAACAACGAGTTTTCCATGGAAGAGTTCAAGCGGGCTTATTTCAAGATGCTGACCTATTCCAAGATCCGGGAAATCATGCCTCATGCCGTTTATAACCGGAAAGAGAAAAAATTCGATCTTTATCTGGACGTGAAGATGAAAGAAGAGATCACGGTCGGCTTCGGCGGAAACATATCGTCTCACCAAGCGAATCAATTATACCTAGGATTGGGGTATCAATATCTAGGACGGTTCGCCGCCGACGTAAACTCGAACTTTCAAGTGGGTAACTCCTTTAGCGGGGTCATGTTGAGCGGCCGGATGTACCTGCAAACGCAAATCCCCACTTATTTAAATTGGCAGGGAGTCTTCTCGGACAAGAAATACTCGGAAAGCCAATCTCTCTTTTATGAGGATGTTGTGCCTGCTATGATTAAGCAGAAAGAACTGTACATGAAACTAAAATTAGGCTTCCCCTTCCTCAACCACGCGAAAGCGGAGATCGGGTTCGCCTACGGACGATTGAACGATTACTACTTGCAGAGCACCACGATACCTTTCCCGCACGCCTCTTTCGACCATAGCTGGTACGATTTGTTCAGCGGTTCGTTAAGTATCGAGCAAAACTCACTCAACGCAAAACAATACCCGATAAGCGGAAAACAGAAATTCCTGATTGCCCAATACGTAACCGGTACGGAGAAGTATACCCCATCCCCCACTTCCGCCACGACGGAAGCCCCGATCGGTCGCAAAGTGCATAGCTGGCTGCAACTGAAAGGACGCTGGAACCAATACCAGACGCTGAGCAACCGTTTCAACTTAGGTTATTTGGCAGAAATGGTCATATCCAGCAAGAATCTTATGAATAACTATACGACTAGCGTATTGCAAGCCCCGGCGTTTACCCCGACACCCCATAGCGAGATCATATTCAACGAGGCGTTCCGGGCGAACCAATATGTGGCTTTCGGGCTTTCCCCGATCTTGAAGTTAAGCAAGCTCCTGCACTTCCGATTGGATATGTATGGCTTCGCTCCGCTCTATGAAATACAAAAGACGGTGCCGGAAAACAATCCGTATGTCGGAATCCCGCATTATGGTAAGTTTTTTCACTCGTTTAATTATATGGGTGAAGCAGCGGTCGTATTGCAACTGCCATTCTTATGTATCAGTCTGTATGCCAACGGATACAGTTATCCGAAGGAGAATTTCAACTTTGGCTTGAACATTGGCTATCTTATCTTCAATCCAAAAATGTTAGATTAAATTCGCAAAAAAGTAGTCGAAACGTTTGCATATTTAAAACAAAAGCGTACCTTTGCACTCGCAATCACGAAACAATGGCCGCGTAGCTCAACTGAATAGAGTAGCTGACTACGGATCAGCCGGTTACAGGTTTGAATCCTGTCGCGGTCACCATTCGAAGATAGCAATAGAATATATCTTGGCTCCTTAGCTCAACTGAATAGAGCATCTGACTACGGATCAGAAGGTTAAAGGTTTGAATCCTTTAGGAGTCACTTGAATATTCAAATTCATTTACAGATTGGCTCGCTAGCTCAACTGAATAGAGCATCTGACTACGGATCAGAAGGTTATAGGTTTGAATCCTATGCGAGTCACTTGAGAATCCTTCTCCCGCACACCTTCTTGCCAAAGGTTACGAGAGAAGGATTTTTCATTTCCCCTTACTGCTCCCCTGCTTTCCTCAATATATATACCCGATGGTTTCCCTTGCCCGATATCGTTATTCCACTTTCCGGATCAGCGCTAAGGCGACGCAATTCCAAGGAAGCGGTCGTACGCTTCAAGCCCGTGATAAACATATAATCTTGCAAGCACATGAAAGGATGCTCCGCCAAAAAACCCAAAGCCCTCTCCCACCGCTCCTTCTCGCTGAAAGGGGATTTCCGTACTCGGACGATACCACCCCGGCTTAAGTCGCAACGCACCTTGGTTTCCAGCACCAGTTCCTTATCCGCCCTAAACCCGACACCATTGACCTCCAGGCTACGAGCGTTCCGCTTCGGATCATCCCCATCCAAGGTATCGATCTCCTTATCTTTCACCACTCCCAACTTAGGCGTGAACGTACCGATCCCTTCAAGCGTAACAGAATGCCCTTCCGCCATACAACAAGCCAGTTGATCCGCTACCATCGTCATCACCTGTAATACGTTTCCCCTACTTAATCCCGATCCGGGATAGGTGATCCGCTCCACGAAATGTTCCATGGCCACGTTTTGCTCTATCTTCATCCGATAGTACACTCGTTTCTTACCCGTCCCGTCAAGGTCGCTCATCTCTTGCTTGATGTATCTTGCCATAATCGTTCTATATAAAAAGATTGTTTTTATTAGGAAGAAAACCTTTCTCCCTTATATACAAAGATAATCACGAATAGATCCTTTTCCAAATTTCCGACACTGAATGTTCGTTCGCTGTCACCGAATTATCATTCAATGGCAGCGAATGATCGTTCGGCAGCGGCGAACGAAGAAGCATACCGTATGTGATAAAGAATTTATAGGCATACGAGAAAGTATCCATATAGATAATACCGAATTTACTATAAGAAATATGCCAAAAAGAATACTAGCGCTATTTCTCAAATTGATTCCTATAACGGTTCCCTTTTGTGTACATCGACACATGGTTGTATTTTATCACGGGAACGCTGAAGAACCCTTCCGATACGAAGAGCTGGATGGTATCACCCTTGTGTATCCGTGCGTATCTTTTCTGCTCGATTTGAAGCTCGTTGACTGGGCCATCGACAAACCTTACTTTCATATAGTACACATTGTACGCCTCGCCTCTCGTATAACGGTTTCTCCCCACACGGCGCGACTTGTGACGCACTTTCTGATATTTCTCCTCCACAACCGCATCTCTCATGCCACCCTCCTTATCGTTGGCAAAAGCGTAATTACAGATGTAGAACACCGACAAGCAAAAGACGCACGTACAAACAGAACAGCATAGGAAGTTAGGAAGAAACCTCGCGGAACCTGTTATCCATCCCCATATCCTTGCCTTACATAAAAGCACGCCGGAAAGCAGGGATACCGTGGCAAAACAGATAAGTGGCACACTGAAACGTACAAGCGTATACCTCGACAGCGAATAAACGCCTACGGCCAACCCTATCAGGAAAATGATGGCCGTAACAATAAAAGCATTACGATGTCTATCTTTTATTATCATGGTTATACTAAACCCTTGTCTATATATTTATATACCTTTGTACCAGGAAGTTACGAAAAAGGTCTAAATTATTGAGAATGAATGACGACCTTTTGGTTGAATATGTATTGGGTTACGAATTAGCAATATACAGAGTGTTTTGGTCTTCTGCGTTTTGCATAACTTCAAATAACTCTTTCTGTATCGCAAAGGTACTTATATTCTCTCATTTCACAAAAAACTCCCAAAGAAAAATTCCGTTCCGCCGCATTTTTGGTAAAGCCATTGTTGGCAGTCCGATAAGTGTAACCTGAATGAATCCAGACAAACACCCATCGGACTTATGACACAACCGAAACAAATATCTCCGTTTGCTGATGGTATGAGAACATACCGTTAGCAGGCGGAGATACTTGTTTTTATTCGGCTGTGTAAAGAGGTAGGCTTTACCATATTCCTCCTACGAAATTTTCTTTCCAGCATCATAGCTCCGTTGTCGGCATAAATGCTGACAACCAAACTCCGATGATTACATAAGCGAAGGAAAAAGTCTTCCCGTTTCTGTCAAAAGCAGGCTTCCGACAAAGACGTGAAAACACATTTCTATTTTCGCTTATGAGCAAGTTCCTATCTTTTTTAGCCGTCTAAGCCGGATATTCTTTTCTATTTGAATCTACCACAGTTTTCGTTTACCTCCATTCGTGTCTTCTCATATTCCGCATCAGTTGGTCATTCCCGTTTCGGTGGCGAAGGTATTTACGGGATTTTAACCCGATAGCAAGGACAAGCCTCCTGTTTTCCGCAAAAATCTCCACACCTACGGGTAGTATTTTTCCGAAAATCCTTGCAATCGCTAATCCCTACACCTTTGATAGCCACAGAAACGAAAACGACCGATGCGACAAGAAGACGCATAAAAAAAATGTCGGATAAACGAGTGGCAGATAGTTCAGTAGAAACTCAACTCCCTCAGCTCTCAGATCCGCATAAATAAAAAATCAAAATCAAACGGATATGAAAGCAATAGCAACAAAGTTCGTCAAGTGGGACATTCAGCCATTGGAAAATCTGCAAGGGAGCAAGGTTTACAACCTCCGTCTGAAACTGAACAACAATGGCAAGTTGAGCCGAGAGGAAAAGGATTGGATAACCGAGCAAGTGAACCACAACACCTATTTCCGCAGTGCTATACCCTTGTTAGGTTGGCGGTTTGACTTCTCCGATGTTCTGAAAACCTTTTTGGTAAGGCAATACGGCAGATGGACAGAATACCGAGCGATGGATAAGACTGCACTCCGAAAGACCCTTTTCGGGAGAATTGAAAAGATAATAGAAATCAATAAATGACAGGTATATGACAACAACAATGGACATCAGACAGCCTTTGCAAGTTATGGCAACTGCAATCCTTACCCTTGTACTTTGGGTGTTGGGTATCGTATGGCACATCGTGAAAGAGATTATTAACGGAGTTTACCGAATGGCTATCGGCTTCATCGTACTCCTTGTTTCGGTGGTCGGCTTTATCGGCTTAATTCTTTGGTTAATTACCCTCTAAACATCAACGACTATGGCAAAGAGAAGAAACAAGACAGTATCACAGCAGTGCAAGTATTATGAGGTGGACAACATCTTCGAGTATATGGTAGAAACCTACATCAACGGCAACATCAGCAGTTTCAAGGAATTGTACCAAGAGTTGAACAAGGACGCACGAAAGGACTTTACAGACTTTCTTTTGAATGAAGTTGAGCCTATCTATTGGAGAGAGATTTTGAAAGCAACCATTTAACCCTAACACAAGAGTATTATGAACGGAAAAGGAACAGATACATTCAAGACGGCTATTCAGAACTATTTGGAATACCGAGCAGCAACCGATGAACTCTTTGCACCCTTGTTTGCCAACCCCAACAAGAGCATAGATGAATGTTGTAAGTACATCATTTGCGAGGTGCATAAAAGCGGAATGAACGGCTTTGATGATGATGAAATCTTCGGTATGGCGGTACATACAAGCACACAAATGTTTTTTCAGTCCACTGAGGTCCACTCGTCCGAAAACATTCGAACTGAAATTCGCCGTTATAGGGCGACCATATTGATAGGCATCATCGCCATGTCCTTTAATCATGTTCTTCTGTCAGTATTTGATAGACAAGCGGTAGATTGACATGCATCCGCACATGGTCAGCCAGCTTGTCGTATTGCAGTTCCTTAAATTGTTGATAGTCAAAAACAGTTGTTTGTTGGGTCAGTTTGTGGGCATGTGGTCTTAATAGAAAATCGATAAACGAAGGATTGTCCAAAATGCCATGAATATAGGAACCCATGCAAGTATCACTTACCCAACAACCGTCCCATTCCCCGTTCTCCATTTGATTCAATGGTTGCATCGTTTCTCCCTCCACTGGAGTCGTTATCCCCATGTGGATTTCATAACCGTCCAGTATTTCCGTCGAATCTTCATAGATATGGAACTTTACCTGTCGAGTCACCTTTTCACCACTCATACGAGTGACCGTCGGCAGAAGTCCCAATCCCGGCAAAGCCTCCCATTCACCTTCCACATGGTCAGGATCGAGTATCTGTTGCCCCATCATCTGATAACCGCCACAAATTCCCATAACCGTCGCTCCATTCCGATGTGCACGGAGTATAGCCTGTGCCACTCCATTCCGTCGCAGTTCGTATAAATCGTCTATGGTACTCTTGCTGCCTGGCAAAAGAATGATATCAGCTTTAGCCAACTCATCCACATTGTTGGTATAGAACAAATGTATCCTTGAATCCCTCTCCAACACATTGAAGTCTGTGAAGTTACTAAGATGCCGCAGAAGTACCACTGCTACATTCACCTTTCCTTGTTGCGCCTGAACTGCTTTACTAGCCAAAGCCACAGAATCTTCTTCTTCAATGTGAATATCTTTATAATAGGGTATTACTCCCAAAACAGGGATACCACACAGGTCTTCCAACATCTTGATTCCCGGTTCAAACAAACGAATATCACCTCGGAATTTGTTGATTAAAATTCCCTTTACCCGTTTTCGTTCTTCGGGTGTAAGCAACATCAACGAACCATACACACTGGCAAATACACCTCCACGATCAATATCTCCTACCAAAATGACATCCGCCTTAGCGTGCATGGCCATGGGCATATTCACTAAATCGGTTTCCCGAAGATTAATTTCAGCCAAACTACCTGCACCTTCCATAACAACCGGATTATAACGTGCCGAGAGTCGGTCGAATGCAGCATACACTTCCTTTCGCAACTCTTCCCGTCCCTCCTTGCGGAAATAATCATACGCATTCCGATTACCAATAGGTTTGCCATTCAGTACCACTTGCGAAGTATGGTCGCTCTGCGGTTTCAAAAGCAAAGGATTCATATCCGTATGGCATGGCACACCCGCCGCTTCGGCTTGCACCGCCTGTGCTCGACCTATTTCCAAGCCTTCAGGAGTAGCATACGAATTGAGCGCCATATTCTGCGCCTTAAATGGGGCTGGGGCATAACCATCTTGCTTGAAGATACGACAAAAAGCTGCTGCTACAATGCTCTTGCCGACATCACTTCCTGTCCCCGCAAACATAATGGGATGTAATAAAGTTTTATGATTCATGTTATTACTCTTTCATAAATTCATTTATAAATTCATCTCCTTTCAAAGTGCCATACATGCCATTATAAGCAGATGTTTCATCAAATCTCTGTACTGTATCAGGTATAATATCTCTATGCCATATAAAGAACGGTACAGGGTCTGTAGTATGGCTACGACATTCGCAGGGGGTAGCATGATCAGGTAAGACTGCAATAGCTACCGATGTATTCCACCCCTTTATTGTTTCGTAAATAGGTCCAATGATTTGACTATCTAAATCTTCAATAGTCCTTTGTTTAAGAAAAATATCTCCTTCATGTCCCGATTCATCACTAGCTTCAATGTGTAAATAAACAAAATCATTATCTTGTAGTGAATCAAGAGTCGCTATTACTTTATTTTTATAATTGGTTTTATAATTTCCTGTTGCGCCAGGAACTTCTATGGGTTGCAACCCGATAGAATGTCCAATTCCACGGATTAAATCAACAGCAGATATAATAGCCCCAGATTTTACCTGAGGAAACTTACTATTAAACGGCTTAATTTGGGGCAAATACCCTCCACCCCAAGGCCAAATACTATTTGCTGGCATTTTACCATTTTTCATCCTTTTTTTATTCAATGGATGATCTTTAAGAATACGTTGTGATTTTAATATTAAATCCTGTATTAAACGGGCTGTTTCTTTTGCACTTGGCTCTTTTGCTTGAGGTAAATATGCATATAACGATTTTGATATAATATCGTGTGGAGGTGTACAATTAACATCTTTATGCCCGCCTTTTATAACTAAAAGATGCCGGTATTGCTTTCCTGTGTAAAAGTTTACAAACTCATTTCCTAAATATTCTTGAAGATAATGAATAAGTATATCCGCCTCTTCGGTTGTAATATAATCAGCTGAATGACTTTTTAGAATACTATTGTCAATACTAACGAGATTACATCGCAAAATTAAATCATCTGCTTGCAAATTAATACTAAGACCTTGAGCTTCATAAGGTCCTCGTCCGTCACAAACTTCGTGTGGATTATAGCCTAATATTGAAAGGTTTGCAACATCGCTACCAGAAGGTAATCCTGTAGGTATAGTTTGTAGGACTCCATTACAACCTTCTTTTGCCAATTTGTTCATATAAGGTGTATAAGCATTTTCCAATATAGTTTTTCCACCTAAAGAAGGAATATGCCAATCTGCCATTCCGTCACCGATAATGATTAGATGTTTCATATTCATTCTTGTTTGTTTAATTTTTTTTGTTTATAAGTAAATGAATGCCATTTTTCTTCTGGCCATTGTTGTTTCCACATATCATAACGGGCCATTACAAAGAATAAGTCTGACAATCTGTTGATGTATGGTAAAATCAACGGAGGAAGTTCATCTTGTCGATTCAATGTCCATAAACGTCTTTCGGCACGACGACTTACCACACGCGCAAACTGTAATTGTGCAGACAAAGGTGTCCCTCCGGGAAGGATAAAATGATGATTGTCTTCCATTTGGGAAGTGAAAGCATCCATCGTTCTTTCACAAACTTCTACCATATCAGTTGGTAACACATTCGGATTCTGTTCACGAATATCGGACGGTGTGGCAACATGACTCATCACTACCATCAAATTTTTCTGAATGTCATACAGTATAGTTTGCCATTCATGAGCGAGAGGCAACATCGATCTTACTATGCCTATAATGGTATTCAGTTCATCCAAACAACCATTGGCTTCAATACGGATATCATCTTTAGGAACACGTGTGCCTCCATGTATGCCAGTCATTCCTTTATCCCCCGTACGGGTATATATTCGTCTCATATTAATCTTGATTAAAAATTCTTCCTTCTTCGTCCATTAATCGGATAGTCAGTTTTCCTTCAGGTAATAAAGGGCGACAGTGCAGATAACATTTTTCTATTAATTTAGAGAAGAAACGGAAAGCATCATCCGGAGAAAGCAGATTCCAAAGTTCTCTTGCCAGTGTCAATCCATCGATAACCGACCGTGAATCATTGGAACATTCCGCCTCCACAGCAACTTGCTTTAAAAAACTTTTATTCATGACCACTTTCTTACTATGCGTATCCAAATGTCCTTCTGCTAATTTGACCGCTTTTCCTATCATGATACCTAAAGTAACTTCTTCCATTCCCACTTCATCAGCTATCCGTAAGGTTTCTCCAATAAAGTTTCCGAAATGTACGAAAGCCTGCATGGGTAGTTCTGGAAATTCTGCTTTCAAAAATCGCTCACTTCGAGCACCCGAATTAATAACCAAATGGTTACAACCTACGGCTTTACAAACTTCCACCTCCCTACGGATAGCATTAACAAAAGCCTCGGAAGAGAAAGGACGAACGATACCGGAAGTTCCAATAATGGATATACCATCTATGATTCCTAATTTGGGATTGAACGTACGTTGGGCCAATTCACGTCCTCCGGGTACGGAAACAGTCACTTCCAATCCACCCTCATAGAGACTCGACAATTCCTGTATCATCATTTGCCGAGGAACCCGATTGATAGCCGGTTCTCCTACTTCCAATCCTAATCCCGGCAAAGTAACTACTCCTACTCCTTCACCTTGCAAGAAATGAATGCCTGGATAGGAACAGAAACGAACGGTAGAAACAATGGATTTTCCATCAGTAACATCCGGATCATCACCTGCATCTTTCACAACGGTAGCAGTAGCGGAATCGTCGGCAATCTCTATATTCGCTATCGGCAAAGAAAGTTCTTCACCATTGGGAAAACGAATGGATACCGATTCAGAAACTTCATGACTCAATAAAGCCAATAAAGCTGCCTTGCTGGCTGCCGTAGCACATGCACCCGTTGTAAAGCCACTCCGTAATGGAAAAAAGCCCGAAACATGTGTTTCAATCTGCTTGCGCAAACCATGTTCTCCTGTAACACAAACAAAATGTCCAGGTAGTACCGGTCGCTTTACGACATATACTGGAATATGAAACTTCTTAGCAGCTTCCACCTTTTGAGAAAATCCTCCAGAATCACCGCTTTCCTTCGTCAATAAAGCTTGAGGCTGGAGACGACTTATCAGTTCTTCTTCCCCTTCTTCTTCATAATAGACGATGTTACGCTCATCGAAGCCTTGGGAACGTGCGATAACCAACGATTCTTCCCTACGCAGAATGCGAAACCAACAACTGTTTTCTTTCCAATAATCCTGAAGCATACCAATGGTCTGTACTCCGGTCAAAGCCAACAAACGAATGATACCCGCCTCTTTCAACTTTTTTATTGCATCCTCATAATCATCACACCAAACCAAATCGGCCGAGTATTCCGGATATGTCCGTTCTACTCGAACTACCGGAAGTTGCAAGGCTTCCGAAGTGGCCGCAACGGTTCGATGAAGTTCCATCGCAAACGGATGGGCTGCATCAATTAACAAGCGAATGGAATTGGAACGACAAAATTCAATCATGTACGGCAAGTCCATACCTCCCGTTAAATGAATACCATACTTGCAAACAATTTGTTGCAAACTTCCACGGGTAGCATAATAATAAAGCGAACCTGCTTCATCGGCTACCTTAACGGCCATTCTACCTTCTGTCGTTCCTCCTAATATCAGTATCATGATCTAAACAAATGCTTGAACTGATGTGAATACAAGCGTGACAATCCTTGGCGGTTATCAATAGCCTCTCCAACCACCAAAAGAGTGGTCAAAGTCAAATTGTTTTCACGGACTATCTTCGCCAAATCCTTCAATTGTCCTCTATAAATCCGTTCCTCTTTCCAAGTCAGTTTATAACATGCCGCCACGGGGGTTTCGGGAGGATAAGCCTCCAACAATTCCTTCTGCACTTGCTCTACAATACCAGCACTCAGATAAATACACATGGTACTTTGAGATTGTGCCAATTGATGCAACTGTTCCTTTTCGGGCATCGGTGTACGTCCTTCGCCCCGTGTCAAGATGATGGTCTGCACTTTCTCCGGTATCGTAAATTGTGAACGAAGGGCAGCTGCTGCCGCTTGGAAAGACGAGATGCCCGGAGTGATATGATAACTCATCCGATATTGGTCAAAGAAAGCCATTTGTTCCTGAATGGCACCATAGATACATGGGTCGCCTGTGTGAAGACGAACAACCAATAGACCTCTATCATAAAACTCCTTCATCAGCGCGAATTGTTCTTCCAGCGTCATGGATGCCGAACTACGGACTACGGCACCCCGCTTGGCATAATGAGTCAACTCTACAGGAACCAAACTACCTGCATAAAGAATCAAATCGGCTTGCTGAAGAAAATGCTTGCCACGAACAGAAATAAGTTCCGGATCACCCGGACCTGCACCTACAATTTCGATATGGCCTTCGCGACATGCTTTTCTATCCAAACATACAGCAAAGGTAAAATGGTTTCCTTCCACCAACAGCCCCTTCTGTTTTTCAATCAGCATCATGCCCTCTTGACTGCTTTTCAAGGCACAAGCTTCGGCTACTCCATAAACGCCTGTCACAGAAAATGCTTTTTCTGAAGGATTGGGAACCTGGATAGACTGCAAATCATCCACCGAATAGATATGGCTCTCCAAAGAATTTCCTTGCTTCATAAACTCTTGCCACAAAGGTTCATCCTTCTTCAATTCAATGGAACTGATGGAAGCCAAAGCCAATGGATGGATTCCCCTATCCAACATCGATTGATACATATATCCGACAATACCATCAGGACAACATTGCCTGCGACAACCAAATCCCAAATGAAGCACAGGAGCATAGAAACACAGATGTGGTTTGTGGAATGCTTCCAACGGATAAGCTCGATAAGTAACCGAAATAATTAACTCAAATTCGTCTTGCGGTATATCTTCCAAATGATAGAATACCTTGACATGCTCCGGCTTGGTCCGCTCCAGATAATCGGTTCCTTCATCCCTTATCTCCAACAATAAAGCCGTCGGCTTCTTTTCCACAAATTGGTAGACGAACAGATTCATTCGGGTATGGTCGGCATCCGTCTGCCACCCGTATGTTTTAGCCAATGTATCCAAAGCCCACAAACCCAGATTATCACTTTGAGTGGTAATGACAGCCTCCCCACCCAGGATAGCAGCTATCCGCTTGCTATACTCATTGGCTCCTCCGATATGACCGGACACTACAGGAACTATGTATCTGCCTGTACTGTCTACACATACCACAGCCGGATCTGTATACTTATCCTCCAATAAAGGAGCTATCGTGCGGACACAAATGCCCAATGCACCGACAAAAATCACACATTCCAATTCCTTCCAATGTTCGGAAAGAAAAGAATAGTCCGACATTCGGATGATTCCAGCATCCATCCACTCTCTTTGAATCGTTCTTGCTATCGGCAAGGCTGATTCGGATATGGTAATAATTACTTTCATATCGCTTTTATGATTGTTATGGGATTATATGAATCCACAGTTATACTTATTTCATTGTCTATACGACGATCTATTGCCTCTATACCTTCCCGAAAAATATGCAAGCTATTTTCACTAACCGAGTTAAAAACAATGCACCCTCCCGGTAATAAATAACGGTCTATTTTCTGCAACATTTCTGTCAATTTGCCTCCATGACCGCCAATGAAAACAGCATCAGGAGCCGGCAAATCGGATAGATCCAGTTCCATAAAATCACCTATATGGTATTCAATACCCGGAGTGCCAAACTTTCTTGTATTCAAGTTTATCAAAGTCTCTCCTTCCGGTCTACACTCAAAGGCATGAATCTGCAAATGAGGGAACTGCAACTTCGCTTCGATGGACACAGAACCTGTACAGAAACCGATATCCCAAAAAGTATGTTTCTGATGCAAATCCAACATACTTAAAGCCTGCAGGCGGATAGGGCTTTTGGTTATCATCTTCTCCCTACCGTTCAATAGATAAAAAGAAGATTCCGGTATGCCGAACAAACGTTCACGCTGATAGATTTGCTCCAATATCAGACAATTAGGAAATCCGAACTCCCGACCTATCACTTCGTCCAAAGGCAACGTATGCACTTCTTCCGCTTGCTTGTTGCCCAGGTGGACACCGACGGTCATGCGATAGTTGTCATATCCATATTCCAACATTCTTGCAGCGATTCGGGAAGGAGTTTTTTCACGGTCTGTCAATGCTCCTATCAACTTATCACCCCGAATAAGGGCTTCATCCAGATTTTGCCACGGACGGCCTGTCAACGAAACAGTCCGCATGTCGTGATAAGGCAACACCAACCGATGAGCCAACGTCTGCAAGGAATTAAAAACAGGATATACCCTCATCCATGCATTGGGTAAGCGTTTCTTCAACGTATTGGCAAATCCAAAGAACAAGGGATCGCCCGACGCAAATACGATAATTTCAGCATACGCCTCATATTGGCTGAAAACTTTATCCAAAGGAACTGTAATATCTATCCAAACAGCATCTTCGGGAAGCAGACTAGCCACGATTTCATGATGCCTCTTGCCACCGGAAAACACCTTTCCCCGACCCATCAATTGAAGTATTTCTGCCGAGAATGTACCACTTTGGTCATCTGTCATGCCTATGACATGAAATCGTTGTTCAGACATCTCTACCCGGTTTTAAATGTTCTGCATCATCAAAAGTTAATATCGCATTGACCAGCGTAGCTGCCAAGTTGCTTCCACCCTTTCTTCCTTCCACAATGATCTTGGGAACAGGAAAAGGCTTTACCATGTGCTTGCTTTCACATACATGCACAAAACCTACCGGTGCAGCAATGACACCTGCCGGTCGTGCCTTTTCCTTCTTCATCAAGTCGCAAAGTTCCATTAAAGCAGTAGGTGCATTGCCAAACACATAGAGCGCATCGGGATGCTCCTGCACAGCCAACCGTATGCCTGCCTGAGTGCGGGTGATGTTCTTCTCTTTGGCCAATGCCACAGCCCTTTCATCGGACAAATAACACTTCACCTCAACTCCCAATCGCTGCAAGGCTCCTTTACGAATACCGGACGCAGCCATAGTCACATCGGTTATGATTGTTTTTATCTGTCCTTTCTTAAATGATGCATGCATTGTTTCTACCGCCCCTTCATCTACCCGAACGATATTTTCCATCTCAAAATCGGCCGTCGTATGGATAGCATGGAGCAACGCCCATTTCTTTCCCAAAGGGATATTGGGATATTTCAATTCCTTCTCAATAGTCAGGAAACTATGAATCATGATTTCTTGTCCAACCCCTTTAGCCTCATCCTGCGCTTCTTCACGATAATAACCTCTTGGAGTAATCATCTTGTCCTGATAAAGATAGGTTTGCGAATTACCGAAAAGAACGATTGTAAACATATCCACATCTTCCGGATTAAATGCTTCCAAAGTGGTGACATGTACAGATTCTTCTTCTCTACCTGCTTGTCTGACAAAGCCGACTGGTGTATGAGGATTCCGTTCCTGCAAGAAAATTTCCTTCAACCGATAGAGCTGCCAGTAGCGTCCTTCACTTTTCGGATTATAGACTGCCGTAATGAAATCGGCCGATGCAGCTGCTTGAATCCGCTTTTCTATCTTTTCCCAAGGCGTCATCAAATCAGAAAGCGAAATGATACAGAAATCATGACCGATAGGTGCCCCTAAGAGCGAAGCCGCCTTCTGGAATGCACTGATTCCCGGAAGCACTTCAATCTCTATCGCGCTGTTACGTTCCCGTTTCATCTCATAAATAAGTGGAGCCATGCCATAAATGCCGGCATCACCCGAACTGATGATACAAACCGTCTTTCCTTGCTCCGCTTGTTCAAAGGCTTGCAAGGCACGGGCTTTTTCTCTTTTCATTCCCGTATCTATACACTCACATCCCGCATTCAGGTAAGGGGTGATAAACTGGAAATAATATTTATATCCTATCACCACATCACTTTCTTTCACGGCTTGTATCACCGCAGGCGTGATGTCGCATGCCGAGCCAGGACCAATACCGGCTACTATCAAACGTGGTGTTCCCATATATTCTTTTATTATTATGATTATTCGATTAACACAGTCAATAATTCCTTAATAGTTCCAACCAGATATTCTTTATCACCGTCACGAAGAATATAGAGTTTCTTTTCCTCATCAATTTCTATCGATACCAAAGAATCAACATCCATAGAAGCATCAATACCATTTCTACGCAAAGCCTTCTGTACCATGGTATATCTTTCGGATGTTCCTTTCAGACGTACACTCCGATGAAACTGATGGTCGATGCGATACAAGCCCGTGGACTTTTCGAACGCGATACCTTTCCGATGACGGAAGAAATTCTCTAGACTTCCGTCCAGCGCCAAATCTTCCGGAGTACCGGTCATCACCCCCTTTTTTCTATCCATCAGCCATAGCTGATCGGCTATCTGCAAGGCCAATTCCAAATCATGGGTAGAAAGAAAGATCGTCTTATTCATTTCTCTGGACAACCGATGAAGCAAATGCAGGATTTCCACCTTGCTCGGATAATCCAGGAAAGCCGTCGGCTCATCCAAGAAGATGACCGGAGTTTCTTGTGCCAAGGCTTTCGCAATCATCACCTTTTGCCGTTCACCGTCACTCAAAGTATGCACCATCCGTTCCTTCAAGTCCTCTATGCGCACCAATGCAATGGCATCCTCCACTATCCAGCGGTCTTTCTTGGATAAAGTACCCCAAAAGCCTGTATACGGACTACGCCCCATTCCTACCAATTCGGTCACCGTCATATTGCGTAACTGGCATTTCTCCGTCAACACCACTCCGATGACGGTAGCCAATTCCTTATCCCGGTAATCAGACAACCGTCTGCCTTGTATCCAAATGTTACCACTGAGCGGTTTCAAAAACGCGGAAAGCGTTCTCAACAACGTAGATTTTCCGGCTCCATTGGCTCCCAACAAGCAAGTCAGTTCACCACTACAAATCGTAGCATCCATATCCTTGGCTATCACCTTGGTTTCCTTTTTATGGATATAGCCGATAGACAAACCCTGTATTCTGATGGTTTCCTCTTTCATCATTCACTCATATCATTGCGTCGTTTCTTGAACAGCACCGAAACGACCACCGGTGCACCGACTAAAGCCGTCACTGAATTGACAGGCAATGCCCCTTCGAATCCTGGCATTCGGGCTATCAGGTTGCATAGCAATGCCAACGCTGCCCCAGCCAATAAAGAGGCAGGCATCAGAATCCGATGATCGGACGATCGGAAGATGCCCCTGCACAAATGAGGTACCGCCAAGCCCAAGAAAGTGATAGGGCCACAATAAGCCGTAACAATAGCCACCAACACACCCGAACACGCAATAACTTGCAAACGGGCACGCTTGATGTTCAAGCCCAAATTCCTGGCATAGGCATCGCCCAGCAACAATAGGTTCAAGGTCTTTATCAACAGGAAGGACAAAGGCAACAAGACAGCCATGATACAGACAAATACCATCATCTGATTACCAGACACACGGGCAAAACTACCCAAACCCCAAATGACATACGCCCGGATATCTTCTTCTACACTGAAGAATTTCAAGACTCCAATCACCGCATTCGCCACATAGCCTATCATCACCCCAATAATGAGCAAAGTTACATTTCCATGTACCTTTTGCGATACATAAACAATCAATGCCATGATAGACAACGCACCGATAATGGCAGCCATCGTCAGGGCTATTTCACCCATGAATCCCAATCGACTCAAAGCCATCCCTCCGATACTGCCCGATAATAAGACCACAAAAGCGACTCCTAAACTGGCGCCCGAACTGATACCCAATACCGAAGGACCGGCCAACGGATTACGGAATACGGTCTGCATCTGTAAGCCACTTACCGCCAATCCGGCCCCGGCCACCATGGCCGTCAACGCCTGTGGCACACGCGATTTCCAAATGATATTCTGCCAAATGACCGATTCACCCTCGTCCATCCCCCAGAGGATATTCCAGATGGAACGGAAAGGTATATCCACTGAACCTAAAAACAGATTCAGCAGAAACAGTACCCCAATGGATAATGCTAACAACAGTATGTATAAGGTAACCGGCTTTTTCATTTCAACAATTCATAATAAGCAGGTTGATAATCTTCCGGCAGCAGATGCGGATGAAACGCCTTTATCAAATCCGACAGAATCTTTTCTGGCTCTACGGGCATACTTTCATAAAACGGTTTTTCACGCATATTGCAATACACCACTCCCTTCTCCTTGAAAGCACGGAAATCAGCATAACGTTCATCATCTTCCTTCAATACATCGTAGGTGAAAGGCCCCGGATAACTATTGACAATCCGCCAATACTTTGCCTCCGCCGCCTGTTGGTATACGGTTTCGAAATCGAGGGTTACACCACCCGAATCCTCGTTGTCCTTCAAAAAATAATCGGCGCCGGCATCCTTGAACAATTGGGCCAAGAAGCTCTTTCCACCTACTGCATACCAGTTGCCTCCCCGAAGTTCACCACTGAATACTACCGGACGTTCCTTGACTCCAGAAGCCCTGGTCTTCAGTTCATTGTACTTCTTCTCTATTTCAGCAAAACGATGGTTTGCCTTCTCCTCCGTACCTGTCAGCAAACCGATAAACTTCATCCATTCGGCTTGTCCCAAAGGAGTCATTTCCTTGTAGCCTAAATGTGGTATCAATGGAATACTCACTTCCTTCAAGGCATCATATCCTCCTCGTTTAAAAGGAGAAATCAAAATGACATCCGGATTGACAGCCATAATCACCTCATTGTCGAAATTGCCTTCAATACCAATCTTATGGGTACGACCGTCTTTCAATCGGCTGTTCATTTCCTCATTAAACAAATGCCGGGTACTGGTAATGCCGACTACCCGTTCCGTCTCCTCCAACTTGATGAAATTGGACAATTGCAAGGATGTCATACAAATCACGCTTCGTACAGGGACCTCAATCGGTATATACTTATCGGAAACTTGTTTAGGAGTTGTTCCTCTAGGTATCAATACATAATGAAAAGACTGCCCACTTTTATTCTGTGGATCCTGAATGTCCAATAAGCATCCTTCTTCCGTATAAGTAACCCGAAAGCCTTCTGCATACTTCGGCTTTATTTCCTGTACAAAAGCTTGTACGGCCTCTACCTTAGCCGATTCTTTCTGATGCTTCTTACCTTGGCATCCTACCAAGAGGAGCGCCAACATCCATATACTTAATTTTGTCCAACTCTTCATCTGAATCTTTCCTTTTCTAGTTAATTCCACAAATCCATGATATTCTTTTCTCCCCAATACCAATGAGTATATCCGGCTATCACATTCTTATACCGATAGATGGGTGTCTTCACCTCCATGCCTTTGGCATTTTGCAGCACCGCTACCGAAGGACATGCATCCGGACACACCATATCCGAGTAATGAAATTCATGGCCCCGCCATTCTTCACCTGCCATGTCCATTTTCCGATATCCCAAATGCAAACGGGCATTTTGCATGGTACAATCCAATGGCAGGACCCCCGACATCCGATATGTCTTATCTCCTTGCCGATTTGTCAGCGAGCGGGAAAGATAAATCATACCGCCACATTCGGCCAATACTCGTCCTCCACGCTCTGCATACTCTTTCAATTCGTTCATCAGCCGTTCTTGCTTCTGTAATCGGTGGGCAAACAATTCCGGATATCCTCCCGGCAGATATACCAAATCAGCTTCCGGCAAGGCATCACCTTTCAACGGGCTGAAAAAGATTACTTTTCCCAATCGGTTCAGTTGAGCCACGTTTTCCCGATACATGAAATTGAAAGCCGCATCTTTGGCTACTGCTACGGTCATGTTCCCTTGACATTCCGTTTTTTCTACCCCAGCTGTCCACGCAGTAGAACAAACTTCCATCAAGCGGTCTATATCCACATGCTTTTCTATCAGTTCCGCTGCCTGATTCATTTGAGCATCCATCCGCTTCTGTGCGCCCCATGCCAAGCCCAAATGTCGGGAAGGAACTTTCAAAGCTTTCGTGTAGGGTATATATCCCAAACATTCCATACCGATGTCCCGGCAGGCTTCCTTCAAATACTCATAATGCGAGGTTGAAGACACTTGATTGAACACCACTCCGGCTATCCGTACATCCGGTGAGAAACGGGCAAAACCACTGATAAGTGGAGCAACGGAATAAGCAGTAGACCGTGCATTGACCAACAGAATGACCGGTATATCCAGCAGAGCCGCCATCGCCGCACTGCTTCCTTTCATACCCGAGTAACCGTCATAAAGCCCCATAACTCCTTCTACCACACAAACATCTGCGTCCTTTCCATACGAATGATACAAAGAGCGCACATGTCTTTCCGAAGCCAGCCATGTATCCAAATTGACAGAAACATTCCCCGATGCCAAGCTGTGGAATTGGGTATCGATATAATCCGGTCCACATTTATAAGGCTGTACCTTCATGCCTCTATGAGCCAAGGCACGCAGCAAACCCATGGTAAAGGTCGTTTTACCGCTTCCCGAAGAAGCTGCTCCGATGAGGAATTGTGGTTTCATAAACGTATTTTTCTTTTAGGTAACAACTTTTTGTATCCCAACACCAAGCCACTGACACATACCACTAGGCATCCTCCACATAACACCCATATACAGGTGTACCACAACCACTGACGCGCCACCAGCCAAGCCACATCCAAATAATGAATACCATTAAACAACCATTTTCGCATCATCTTGTTGTTATTGAGATAACGGATATATCCTGTTTCAGGATTCACATAATACAAACTCCCATTGGCATCGTCTACCTCAATTTTATAGACAGGCAAATCCAACTCCACTCTACGGGACAAATAATAATTATCGAAATCGTTAAGCAACGAAACCTTCATATATACTTCATCTCCATGTATTTTCTTTAAACCATTCACAATGGTTTGTTCAGGAATAACAAGCGGACGTACATCATCACCCGACGCATCAATCAGCAATTCTTCTTCACCCGTTATAATACGATAAGTAGGAATATCAGCATATCTGCACCATTCCACTTCTTTCAAGTCCGAATAAGTTTCCCTCAACTTGCGATAATCCAACTGATAATCATCTAAAGGCAGCATTCCCTTTCCCCATAAACGGGATGAATTAAAAGAATAATCTCCTTCCATCGGTACCAGCCATTGAGGGACACGCTGCATAGCAAAAATTCCACTGATGGCCCAAGCTATCAAGAATATGCCGAATATCATTCCAAAAGAAAAATGCCAACGATACCAACGCTTTTTATATGGATTTTCCCAGACTTGTTTTTTCTGATAACGTTTTATCCAAAGACAAATCCCCAATATCCATCCGGATAAAGCTGCTATCAGACATATTCCACTGACTATGGCAATGGTGTTCTGCCATACATCCACATTCCGACGGATACAAGGCACATATAATTTATGAGGTATAGCACCTATCCACGCCCAGAAACGCTGCTTAGCGGTAGTCATCTGCAAAACCTCTGCTGTCCTTCCCGATATGAACAATTCATGTCTTTCAGCGTCGTCAAAATAAAATTTATAGATTGGCAACTCTTTATCGTACTTGGTAAAGAGTACCCATTGTTCCCGTTCATTCAAGGTATCTACCCGTTCTATTGGTGCATTTATCCAATGCTTGGCCACCCGTTCAACTATAGGGAAAGTGACACTGGGTGCCTTATCTGTAGAAAACAAAGTTTGTCCTTGAAATTGTTTCAAGGACAAACTTTTTACTTTATCGTCCATTCTTAAACGGACAGACGATAAATCAGGTAATGAAGAAGGTAAGTTTTCTTTTTTATCATACAATAACTTTTCCGATACCTTGGGATAAGGGTGGTAAATCAGTACTATTCCAGTAATGAACCACATTAGAAAAAATGCAGCTATGGAGAGACCTGTAATTTTATGCAATTTGAACAAGAAACCTATCACCTTCTTCATCGCTTTCCTGATTTATTAATCTACTAATTACTTTTCCACTTTCATGGCTCTGATAATATCAAAGCAGAAACCACTTTCCAACTTGACGCCTTCTTCTACCATTCCCGTAGCAATGTCATAAATATATACACCAGCACTCAATGCTTCCTGATTAGCGATACCGATGTATGCCTTTCCGCCTACAATCACTGAGCGCTGAGAGAAACGGCCACTACAGTAAGGCAAATCTGTACCGTTGTACTTCACACGTTCTCTGGTGCTGCTATTCAAATCGACAATAGCATAGAAATTGTTTACCGCATCAATACCGGTTGGTTTTACACCACTTGCCAATTCTGCCTTGTGGTTACGTATGTAAACCAATGCCTTTCCGTTGCCTAAATATTGGATGGTGTGCAACTTACCTTCTGGGTTAGGCAAAGCGTTGTAGCCAGCATCGAAGTTGGTTGCACCAGCCTTCATACGCAACAAAGAACCGTATTCAATACCGTCTTTCTTCAAGAGACCAGCCAAATAGAGATTACCATTTTCATCGTACATCACTGTGTTCTGCATCAATTCACCATATGCGCTGGCTGTAGATTCAAGCGCGAGGTTGGCATCCACTTCATTGACTTGCGTTACTTTCATGGTCTTAGGATCTGGAATAACTGCCACGCACAATTTAGATTTTTCAGCATCGGTAATACCTTCGCCATTCTTGGCAATAAAGAAGTATAGCAAATCACCCGATTCCTTACGATAAGTCAAGATACCCGAAGTAGAAAGGTCTGTGTAACCTGCTGGAATGGTCAGGTTCAGTACACCATTATCGATAATCTGCATGTTCTCTTCATTCAATTTCACCCAATACACCATCGTCTTGTCACCGTTTGTTCCCATAAGCAACAATGTCTTATTATCATCTATCCAAGCGTGTGTATATTTACGACCAGCGAATGTCGGTGTAACCTTCTCACCGTTCACATCAATCTCCTTCATACCTGCTTGAGGAACACTCACTTCATCTGCTACGTATTCATCACCGCTTGCATCAACAGCAAAACGGAACTTGACGAAAGCACCACCCGTTTCCGGAATCTGATAATGATACTCACCCTTCGTAATACTTTCCATGGTGTACTTGCTGGTCAATTCATAACCTTTGCTTGTAAACTGCACCATCGGTTGATCTGCATTCAGTGAAGTTACACTTCTCACGAATGTACCGTTCTTATTCATACTCATGCCACCATGCTTTACGGGGCATACATACAACTCAAAACGATAATCAGCGATGTCTTCTACCGGTACATCCGGTTCTATAGGAGTCGGATCATCATCTTTCTCACAAGCTGTAAAAGAAACAGCCATTACGCAAGCCATAAAGGCCATCAAAACAAATTTGAATTTTTTCATTTTCTCTTTATTTTAATTAATGGTTAATTAATGAATAATCTGAATTTTGCAAAGAATGCCCGTCCTGGCTTTTGAAGCATATAGTTATCATAAACCAATCTATCGAACAGATTAGTGCATTCCAATGACAGATTGTATCGTCCATCCTTCCAACTATACTGAATGGCAGTATTGATAAGGTTCTGCTCTGGGATACGGGGTTTTGTCTTGGCGGAACCATAAGCCTCCCACGTCAAGTAAAACCAATGTACCCATTGATAGTCTATACTTAATTTTAACCTACTATCCGGTAGCAAGACGTTGTGGAAAGAATACGAGGCCTCCGCATTGACAAATGCCCAAGGCTTATTAGGGACACGGTTATTATAAGTAGCAGATAAAGCCCCGCTCTCCAAGTACTTCCTTTGGTCGCGAGAGTCCTGATAGCTGGCATTGAGCATCAAGCCCAACTTATCCGCCCAATCATATCGCACTTCGCCTTCCACTCCTTTAATGTGAACCGCTTCCACGTTTTCGTATTGCATCATCCCTTCCTGTTCTTTCACCGTAGCCTTGATGTAGTCATCCACCAGACGGATGAACCCATTCACTTCATAATAAAGATGATGAGAGGGAGCCAATGTAATATTTCCGAACAGACCGAGATTGAAATTCTCACTGCTTTCAGGACGCAAGGCAATATTGGGATAAATCGTAGAACCGTTTCCCAACAATTCGCGTGCGATAGGCAGACGTACACTGTGTTCGTAAGACGCCTTTATCGCCCACGGCTCACTCACCGTAAAGCGTGTACCCACACCATACCCCCAATAACTCTGTGTATTGCTAGGCTTTACTGCATCCGAACCTGTTATGAACGACAATTCAGTCTGTTCCACCTTCAAGTGATTGATGTAGTCCTTCAAAAAGAATACATTATTGAGTTTTCCATTAAGGAACGACTGATTATAGGACAATCCCACAATGTGCTTAACCAATACATCATTGGTAGGCACATAAGTCTTGTCCATATCATCGTATTGCTTGTTTCCTGCACGGTTCAGCACATAGTTCAAGTTTAGGGAATGCTTGTCATTAAAACGGTATTCGACATTTGAACGCACGATTGTCATCGGGCGCTTGTAGTGGCGCAACGATTTGCCGCGCCCACGGATTTCACTGGAAGCATTTTTAATGTAGGAACCATCCCAATAATATTTGCGGAACACAGTATCTACCGTTTGCGAATGATCCCATGTTTGCGAAAGAGAAACATGAACATCCAAGTTCTTGACGAGAAAATCCGCTTTGTTATACCGCACGGATACATTAGCCGATTTCGTATTTCTCTCTGCCATACCATAGACCCACGACTGCACAGAACCAGTTTGAAGTTCCTTGTCAATCTTAGAGACAGAAGCCGACACGAAGAATTCATCGGTCCACGACTTGTCTGTCACACCGGCTTCCAGCTGACCGAACAAGGAAAAATAATCATCATGAAAACGTCGGCAGTCTTTCGTCACGAAGGAAGCCTTGTCTTCACTAGGAACTTCCATATTTTTCATTATATAATCATTCTTTGAATAATTCACACTAACCACCGGCTTGATAATGATTCCAGTCTTGGGTGTCACATATCGTGCATTGAAGTTGAATTGGTGGGTATGAAAAGAACCTATGCTATAGGACGCATCTAAAAAATTTTGTTGTTGTTGATTAGTAATAATATTTATAGCACCTCCCAAAGCATCGGAACCAAGATGTGCAGGAATAACTCCTTTATAGACTTCTATACGTTCAATAATGTTAGTAGGAAGATTGGCCAATGTTACACCAGTACCTTTGGAATCGAGCGGCATACCGTCCAAAAAGTATCGGATGGAGTTACCGGACAAGCCATTGATAGAAAGGTCATAATCCGAACCTACGCCACCTTCCTCACGCACTTTTACGCCAGTTGTCTTATTGACGATGGTATTCAGGCTCTGTGTGGTATTAACCAGCGGCTTTATGTTCATGGCGTTGACAGCATACGCTCCTTCACGCAATTGCTGAGCCTTACTCTTGCCATATACAGTTACTGATGCTAACGAAACCGCATCCTCTTTTAGAATGAAGTTTATTACACTATCCTTTTGTAAGTTAATTTCATGCTCTTGGGAAACAAATCCCAACATTGAGACATCCAGAATGCATTTCCCTTTATTTACAGATAAGGCATAATATCCGTTATTGTCAGTACTAGTACCAATAGGAGCCCCTTTTACAGCCACGGTTGCTGCAATGATGGGAACACCATTATTATCCTTAACCACACCTGAAAGCTTAACTTTCGATTGAGCATAAGCAGTGGTATACACACAAATAAGAAGTAACAGACACGCAATTCTTGATTTGGTCATATTATTTTGTTTCTAAAGTTAAATATGTTACTTCGGGAAACAAAACTGAACATTCAAGAATGACGAATCCTTACTAAAAGCGTCCTATAATGATATAAGGAAACAAGAAGAAATCCTCCAATATTGTGTTCTGAAGCTTTTATTACCCGAAAGCTTTTCAAACTACGAATTGGCAGGTCTTCTGGCTCGTTCCATCTTTGATGCCTTCCCATCCTTTAAGGACAGTGGCTCTTGCGGTAATCAAAGACATTTACGGAACTTACAGCAGCGGTGTCTGCTCAGGATTTTCACCTGATTCCCTTTTCACTCATCACTCCAAGAGATAGAGGTGAGCACCAAATTCGCCACAAAGATATTAACTTTTTTTGATATCTCAAAATAAATCTGTATTTTTGCACCTTAGGATTAAGGTGTTTGAGGTAGCATCAGTCGCCAAGAATGAAAAGGGAACATCGGTGAAAATCCGAGACTATACCCGTAGCTGTGAGTTTCATTACACTCCGTGCTTTCTCAATGGTCACTGCCCGCAGGGTGGGAAGGCCGCACGGAGGAAACAAGTCAGAAGACCTGCCTTTATCTGTTTTTTAGATGCTTTCGGGAGATAGAGCGTCAAAGATTAAGTCTGCAAAAGGATAGATTTCATCTGCAACATTCCCCGCAAGTATCATAGGCGTGCAATTTATAAATTAGTGCATTATGATACAGACAGTAGTAAAGAGAGATGGTCGCATCGTGGGCTTCAACCGCGAGAAGATCGCTGCAGCCATTCGCAAGGCGATGCTCACGACCGAGGCAGGCGAGGATGAGGTTCTCGTCTATAAAATTGTTGACCGCATAGAGTTCCGAGGTAAGGAGCAATCTTCCGTGGAAGAGATTCAGGATATGGTCGAGTTGGAGTTAATGGCCTCGCCACGCAAGGAGGTTGCCAAGAGCTATATCGCTTATCGTGACAAGCGAAGCATTGCCCGAAAGGCAAAGACTCGCGAGATGTTCCTCGAAATTGTGGAGGCGAAATCGAATGATGTAACGCGCGAAAATGCCAATATGAATGCCGATACTCCTGCAGGTATGATGATGAAGTTCGCATCGGAAACTACCAAACCCTTTGTCGATGATTATCTTCTCTCGGAGCAAACTTTGTGGGCGGTAAGAAATAATTATCTGCATATTCACGATAAGGACTACTATCCAACAAAATCGCTCACATGTATTCAACATCCGTTGGATAAGATTCTTGAGCAAGGCTTTCAGGCAGGTCACGGCGAGAGTCGTCCTACGAAGCGTATCGAGACGGCTTCGATTATGGCTTGTATCTCGATGGAAACCGTGCAGAACGAGATGCATGGTGGACAGGCTATCCCTGCGTTTGACTTCTATCTGGCACCATACGTGCGCCGTAGCTATATAGAGGAGGTTAAGACTATCGAGAAGTTGACAGGTATCGATCTTAAGCACCTCTATGATGCGCCGATTGAGGATTATATAGCACGTGATTTGGATTTCTTGCAAGGTGATGAGCGATTTAAGCAGCACGCTATCAATCGCACTATCAACCGTGTGCATCAGTCTATGGAGGCCTTTATCCACAATATGAATACAATCCACTCTCGTGGCGATAATCAGGTCGTCTTTTCATCTATCAATTATGGCACCGACACCTCTGCCGAAGGTCGTTGTATTATCCGCGAGTTGTTGCAGTCAACCTACGAGGGTGTGGGTGGTGGTGCTACGGCAATCTTCCCTATTCAGATTTGGAAGAAGAAGCGAGGTGTGAGCTATCTGCCTGAGGATCGTAACTACGACCTTTACCAAATGGCTTGCAAGGTTGCAGCACGCCGTTTCTTTCCCAACTTTGTGAATCTGGATGCAACATACAATCAGCATGAGAAGTGGAGAGAGGATGATCCTAAGCGTTATCAGTATGAGGTTGCGACAATGGGTTGCCGTACACGAGTATTTGAGAACCGTTTTGGCGAGAAGACCTCTATCGCACGTGGTAACCTTTCGTTCTCTACGATCAATATAGTGCGCCTTGCTATCGAGTGTATGTCTATCGAGGATAAGAGTCGCCGTATAGAGAGCTTCTTCGCCAAGTTGGATGAGCTGTTGGAGATTACAGCCAAGCAGCTTTGTGACCGTTACGATTTCCAGAAAACGGCTCTTGCCAAGCAAACTCTCGCGCCTTTTCCATCTATCTTTTCCATCAGCTCCTTGTAGGCTGTACTTTCCATCTGAATTACTTCCATATCATGCTCTTGTTTTTCGTTTCTGATGCGAATTTCGGGGATTTCCAAGAGGGCGTTTAACAACTCACTAATGACACACGGAAGATTTTCTTGAATTTGTCCGGCTGTTGCACCGTCAAGTGTGCCAGATACGGCAACAAGGGTGAGAAAAACGCAGAATCTGCATATTGCAGGCTACTTTTGCAGCAAACAAATTTTATCGCGTATGGAAGTAGTAACTATTGAGAAAAAGACATTTGAAGCGATGCTCACGGAGATGAGGTCGCTGACAGAGAAAGTTTACACCCTGCAACACAAGTGTAATGAGAAACGGTTGGCACAATGGCTGGACGGACAGGAGGTCTGCTTACAGCTCCGTATCAGTCCACGTACATTGCAGACCATGAGGGATAATCGTCTGATTGGGTACACCCAAATCAACCGCAAGTTTTACTATTCTCCCGAAGAGGTTGTAAGACTATTGCCATTAGTAAAGACTATGTTTCCCAAGTAAGAATTTATAAACCACTAAATCCAAAGCAGAATGATGAACAAGAAAGTATTGACATTGGACGATGAGCCGATTGCCTCCATCTACTACACAATGAAGGAGTGCAACAAGAAGCTGGGCACGATAATCCGTGAACACCGCCCGTTGATGGACGGCAACCGGTATTTGACAGACAAGGAGGTGTCGCAAATAATGAAAGTAAGCCGCCGAACCTTGCAGGAATATCGGAATGCCATGACCTTACCTTATATACATTTAGGAGGTAAGGTGCTTTATCGGGAACAGGATATTCAGAAACTTTTGGCGGACAATTACAAGAAACCGATTAACCACCTCCAAAAATCAGAATTTAACAAAACCCCTGTCTGCCAATTATTTTGCCCCAAATTTCTCAATTCAACGAATTATATGTAACTTTGTTTTAACAAAAATACAAAATAAGAAATAAGAAATGAAACAAGAAATCCAATTAAACGAACACAACAAGCAAGAATACCCTCCTATGCACACGACGGAACACATCTTAAACCAGACAATGGTACGGATGTTCGGATGCCCCCGGTCCAAGAACGCGCATATAGAACGGAAGAAGTCTAAATGCGATTATCTATTGGCGGAAGAGCCCGGCGCGGAGGTCATGGCCGAGGTAGAGAAGAAGATAAACGAGGTTATCGACCGGCACCTGCCCGTAACCGTCGAGTTCATGCCGAAAGAAGAGGCCGGCGATATCGTGGATTTAAGTAAACTGCCCGATGGTGCCAGCGACATATTACGCATCGTACGCATAGGCGATTACGATGCCTGCGCATGTATCGGGGCGCACGTGGCGAATACATCCGAGATCGGACATTTCAAGCTGTTGAATTACGACTATGCCGACGGGAGATTACGGCTACGTTTCAAATTGGTATAAAATTTAAAGCAAGCGCAAACAGCCAAATGAAATATTTTGTGTAAGTTTGCAAGCGATTAAAGGAACATTTTAATACAGACATTAAATACAATAGTTATGCAAACAATTGACAATTTCAATTTTGCCGGCAAAAAGGCATTTGTAAGAGTTGACTTTAACGTTCCATTGGACGAAAACTTCAACATCACCGACGACACTCGTATGCGTGCCGCTCTTCCTACATTAAAGAAGATCTTAGCGGATGGTGGTAGCGTAATTATCGGTTCTCACCTAGGTCGTCCGAAAGGCGTTACTGAGAAGTTCTCCTTGAAACACATATTGAAACACCTTTCTGAGTTGTTAGGTGTAGATGTTCAGTTCGCGAACGATTGTATTGGCGAAGAAGCCGGCGCTAAAGCTGCCGCTTTGCAACCGGGCGAAGCTTTGTTGCTTGAGAACCTTCGTTTCTACGCTGAGGAAGAAGGCAAACCAAGAGGTTTGGCTGAAGACGCTTCCGACGAGGAGAAGAAGGCAGCCAAGAAAGCCGTTAAAGAAAGCCAGAAAGAGTTCACTAAGCGATTGGCCTCTTACGCAGATTGCTATGTAAACGACGCGTTCGGTACCGCTCACCGCGCTCACGCTTCTACGGCTTTGATCGCAGACTACTTCGATACGGACAATAAGATGTTCGGTTATTTGATGGAGAAGGAAGTTAAGGCTGTCGATAAGGTAATGAACGACATCCAACGTCCGTTCACCGCTATCATGGGTGGTTCTAAGGTTTCTTCCAAGATCGAGATCATCGAGAACTTGTTGAACAAGGTAGACAACTTGATCATCACGGGCGGTATGACTTATACTTTCACGAAAGCGCAAGGCGGTAAGATCGGTAAGTCTATCTGCGAGGATGATAAGCTGGATCTTGCTCTCGACTTGATCAAGAAAGCGAAAGAAAAAGGCGTAAACTTGGTATTGGCTGTCGACGCTAAGATCGCTGATGATTTCAGTAACGACGCTAAGACTGATTTCGCTCCTGTTAACGAGATTCCTGATGGTTGGGAAGGTCTTGACATAGGTCCGAAGACTGAGGCTATCTACGCTGACGTTATCAAGAACTCTAAGACGATCCTTTGGAACGGTCCTACGGGTGTATTCGAGTTCGAGAACTTCACGCACGGATCTCGTTCGGTTGGCGAGGCTATCGTTGAGGCTACGAAGAACGGCGCTTTCTCTTTAGTAGGTGGTGGCGACTCTGTAGCTTGCGTTAACAAATTCGGTTTGGCTAACGGCGTATCTTACGTTTCTACAGGTGGTGGCGCTCTTCTTGAGGCTATCGAAGGTAAGGTTCTTCCGGGTATCGCAGCTGTAAAAGGCGAGGCTTACAAATAATCAGATAAGTAAGTGATTTAATAAGAAATCCCCCGGGACGCTCGGTATTCATCGAGATGTCCCGGGGGATTTTCTTTGATTTAGTTCCGTATTAATCTTGTTTCAAGATCAAGGCGGAAGAGGCGCTTACGGTAGTTTTACCCTGTACGGAACCTTTACCGTCCGGATAAATCCGACCGTCTTTACAAACCGGAACCCATGTTCCTTCCGGCAGAGAAACCGTTACCGCCTTCCGGTTCCCGTTAAAGATAACCATAATCTTCTTCCAACTATCCCCGTTCGCATGTTCCCCTAAGGTATACGCTACGACACCGGGCTGGTTCACTTCTTGGAATTGAAGGGCCTCCCTCACTCCCTCGGCCGTGGCGATACGGAAGGCCGGGTGCGACTTACGAAGGGCGACCAAATCCTTGTAATAGTTGAAAACATCCTTGTTTTTTGCCTTTAAAGACCAGTCGATCTCATTGATTGAATCGGGCGATTGATAGCTGTTATGCACACCCTTCTTATCGTGCAGCAACTCCTCTCCTGCCCGCATGAAGGGGACTCCTTGCGAGGTAAAGATGATGGTCTGGGCCAACTTACCGAATCGTACCAACTCATCCGGGGTAACGTCTTTCGGGGCCGAGAGCTTCAACTTATCCATCAAACAAAGATCATCGTGACAAGAAACATAGTTGATCACTTGCGTAGGCTTGTTCGCATAAGGCGCTTTGCAATATAATATTTGGTTATAGTCGATTTGCGGATGGCGGATAGCGCCTACAATACCGAACTTAATAGACTCCTCGTTACCTTCCGGCTTTCCGGAGGCGAAACCGGCCTGTGTAGCCTCGAACACGCTTCCTTTTAAAGCGTCCCGCAGGTCATCGCTAAATACGGCCACGTCATTCAGTTTCGGGGCGTTTACCTTAATCGCCCGTTGCTCTTCCGGTAGCGGGGAATCGCTGGCGGTCCAGCCCTCGCCGTATACGAAGATGGAAGGATCTAGTTTGGCTAACTCGGCTTTTACCTCGTTCATGGTCTCTACGTCATGGATTCCCATCAAGTCGAAACGGAAACCATCCACATGGTATTCCTCGGCCCAATATTTCACGGACTCCACGATATAACGGCGTACCATAGCCCGCTCGGAAGCGGTCTCATTACCACAGCCGGAGGCATCCGAATAGCTTCCATCCGGTTTATGACGGTAGAAGTAACCGGGAACGGTCAAACTGAAATTCGACCCGTCCCCCACAAAGGTATGATTGTAAACCACGTCCATGATCACACGGATACCATTCCGGTGCAATCCCCGCACCATCTCCTTGAACTCACGGATACGTACCTCGGGATTGTAAGGATCGGTAGAATAGCTCCCCTCGGGGGCGTTATAGTTCTTGGGATCATATCCCCAATTGTACACATTATCTTGCAGGCGGGTCTCGTCCACCGAGCCATAATCGTAGGAAGGAAGGATATGGACATGGGTAACGCCCAACTCCTTCAGATGATCCACGCCGGTAGCCACGCCGCCCGGCCCTTTCGTACCGTCCTCCGCCAAGGCGAGGAACTTACCTTTATGCGTCACGCCGGAGTTCGCGGCGATCGAGAAATCCCGGTGATGCATCTCATAGATGATAATATCGGAGAAGCTTTTCAGCTCGGGAGATTTATCCGCCTCCCAGCCCTCCGGATCGGTAGCCGCCCAATCGATCACGGCCGCACGGTTTCCGTTCACCCCGACGGCTTTCGCCCAGATACCGGGAGTCTCATCCAGCCATTTATCGCCCATACGGATCTGGAAGGTATAGAAGGTACCTTTCAGATCCTCGCTCACGGAGATACGCCACGTACCCTTGTCTGAGGATTTCATCGGCAACCGGCGAATAGGCTCCCCTCCCTCACCGGAGGCGTAAAGGTTCAAGCGGACTTCTTCCGCCGTCGGAGCCCAAAGGGTAAACACGGATTTCGTGGGAGAGTAAACCAACTCCAGGTCGTCTCCCTCATAGGAAGGATATTCATCAAAGGATTTGTATTCTTTCGGCGAGTTGCAGCTAAGCAACAGCGACAGGTATATAGATACCGGAACTAAGTGTCTCGTCATGGCTGATTCAGTAATTTGTTTTCAATCACAAAGATAGAAGATTCGAATCAGATTCGCCAACGAAACAGAAAAGAAGAGGCGAAAAATCTACCGCAAACGTTTTCGCCTCTTTCGCCCATTCATGGTATATTAGAACGGAACCTCGTTACTGCTACCTTGACTCAGGAAGTCAGCTCCCGGCGACGGGATCGGGGGCATCGGGTCTCCACCATTCATGGTCGAAGAGAATTCCCTTACCGCTATATCTTCCCCTACGTTCATAAACTTGGCGAACTCGCTCTTAAAACGCAGCCGGACATCCCCTACGGCACCGTTACGATGCTTGGCGATAATGATCTCGGCGAGACCGATCAGGGAATTTCCCCGCTCGTCTTCCGTAATCTTATAATATTCGGGACGGTGGATGAAACATACCATATCGGCATCCTGCTCGATAGCTCCGGACTCACGCAAGTCGGCCAGCTGCGGACGCTTACCTTCCACGCCTTGACGGGCTTCCACACCACGGTTCAACTGTGACAAGGCGATGATCGGGATATTCAATTCCTTCGCCAATCCCTTCAACGAACGGGAGATCGTACTCACCTCCTGCTCACGGCTACCGAAGTTCATACCGCTGGCGTTCATCAACTGAAGGTAGTCGATAATGATACATTTGATGCCATGCTCGCGCACCAAGCGACGGGCTTTCGTTCGCAGCTCGAAGACGGACAAGCTCGGGGTATCGTCTACGTAGATAGGGGCGTCGTAAAGCTCCTTGATCTTAAAGTCCAGCTGCTCCCACTCGTAGCTCTCCAAGCGTCCGCTCTTGATCTTCTCGCCCGGTATCTCGCAGACATTCACGATCAGACGGTTTACCAACTGCACGTTACTCATCTCGAGCGAGAACAGGGCGACAGGCGTATTGAAATTCACCGCCATATTCTTCGCCATGGAAAGGACGAAGGCCGTCTTACCCATGGCCGGACGGGCGGCGATAATGATAAGGTCTGAATTCTGCCAACCGGAAGTCATCTTATCCAAGCCCTCGAAACCCGTGCGCAATCCGCTCAGACCTTCCTTCTGGAGGGCCGCCTTTTGCAACATCTCCATAGCGTCCTTGATGACGGGGTTGATCTGGGTGACATCCTTCTTCACGTTACGTTGCGAGATCTCGAACAACTTGCCCTCCGCCTCTTGCATCAGGTCCTCCACGTCGAGCGTCTCATCAAATGCCTTTCCTTGGATCATCGCCGTGAAAGAGATCAACTCCCTCGCCAGATATTTCTGGGCGATGATACGGGCGTGATACTCGATATGGGCGCTACTGGCCACCTTGCTGGTAAGTTGAGAAATATAGAACGGGCCTCCTACCTCATCCAGCTCTCCCCGCTTCTTCAATTGCTCCGTTACGGTAAGCATATCCACGGGACGCTGGCTCAACGCCAAGTCTACGATAGCGGCATAAATCTTCTCATGCGCTTTCTCATAGAAACACTCCGGCTTCAAGATCTCGCTGACGATCGAGTACGCGTCTTTCTCCAGCATCAACGCACCCAACACAGCTTCCTCCAACTCACGGGCCTGTGGCTGAAGACGCCCCATATCGGGGAGCATCTCCACAGGCTTTTTCCTTCCTCTTCCTGTATTTCTTGTTCCTTCTGCCATCATTCTTTCTATTTGGGGAGTCAAAGGTAATATCTTTTACCCATTTCTGAAAAAGATTCTTTATATTTAGGAATTAAAACCTGTCGAATCATGAAAGCGTATTTTATCGGGTATCCATGGCCCGGTCAGCATGGATACCGGGCTCTTCTTCTACTTCAACGAAGAGGGGAAATACGGGATTGGATAAACGACCAGTACTACCTAGGTAGTACTGGAGTACTTCTTAGGCAGTACTCGGGTACTTCCATGAAAGTACTCGAGTACTATTACCAGAAGTATCGCCATACTCCCAGAGAAGTAAGCCAATGCTAACGTAAACTGGAAACAATATTGCTGTCAGCAATCGCTAGCTTCTACGGGATGAACGTCCCGATCTACATGGAAGATGCCGTATGGTTTCGTGGTTATCATCTTGCTCTCGATCTTGTTATCCGCTACGGCCTTTTTCATATTCAGGAAGATCAAATGGTCCTTAGGATATTAAATAAATAAACCGGACGCAGATCACCGTACCTGTCGGTGTCATCTGCGTCCGGTAAATATCAAGTTCGGTATATCTTTATCTTGGCTTACTTATGCGTATCCTCGAGGATATAACGCAAGGTTCCGGCATTTACCAAGTCCTCTTGCGAGATGGTGTAGCCCTTTAACTTTTTATCGCCGGCGAAAACGTCCTTGATGTAGATCGCTTCCGGATTACTATGCTTAGACTCGATTACCAATTCACCTTTAGGATAGAATTTCTTGTCGAGCTGGATCGTAACCTTATCGAAAGTCGGGGAAGTCAATACATAGTTCACGTCGCCCGGACAAGCCGGATAGAAGCCCATCATGGAGAAAATAGCCCAAGCGGACATCGTGCCCGTATCCTCGTTACCCGGTACACCGTTCGGGGCGTTATGATAGCAATCCTTCAACAACTGACGGACCAACTTCTGGGTACGCCAAGCCTCTCCCTTGAAATAACTAAATAGATAAGGATAAGCGATATCCGGCTCGTTGGCAGGATCATAATTGCCATCATCGAATACTTTCTGCAAATTATTGACGAACTTCTTGTCTCCTCCCATCAACTTAGCCAGTCCCTTAATATCATGAGGGACATAGAAGGTATAATTCCATGCGTTTCCTTCATGGAAACCGGGGCTAGGCTCGAAGTTCTCGCCTTGTTTCGGATCGAACGGAGAGTAGAAGGTGCCGTCCGGCAAGATAGGACGCAGCGTTCCGAACTCCTTGCTATAATAATGCTTGTAACCTAAAGAACGGTCACGGAATAGCTTGGCATCCTCTTTCTTACCCAAGGCCTGAGCGAAATTAGCCAAGTTCCAGTCGGCGATATAATATTCCAGCGCATGAGATACGGAGTTATCGTATTGCTCACGCAAAGGAACATAGCCCTTGCTGAAATAATCGTTCGCGTCCGGACGAAGCAGGTTGAACTCTCCCGGGGTAGTAGCGCCTTTACGCATCGCCTCATAAGCGGTTTGCTCATCAAAGTCGCGCAAGCCGCGCATCCATGCGTCTACGATATACGGGATCGAGGGATCGCCCTCCATCGTAAAGGTCTCACGTCCGTAAAGCTCCCATTTCGGTAACCAACCGTTTTCCCGATACATATCCAGCATCGTACGGATGATATCCAGTTGACGCTCCGGATAGAGCAAGGTCATCAGGGTACTTACATTACGGTAGGTATCCCACAAGGAGAAGACCGTATAACGGCCACGCGACGGATCCACCTTCCCTACCTCCAGGCTCTCCATCTTCGGATACTCGCCATTCCAGTCATGCAAGATGTTCGGATGGATCAGCAAATGGTAGAGGCCGGTATAGAAAATGGAACGTTCATCCTCCGTACCTCCCTCCACCTGTATACGAGAGAGCTCGTTGTCCCACATCGTGCGGGCCAATGTCCGGGCTTGCTCGAAAGGAAAGCCGTTCATCTCCTGTTCCATATTCTCACGGGCATTCTGGATGCTCACATAGGAGATGCCCATCTTCACGGAGATTTGCTCGCCCTCGTCCGTATCGTAATCGAACCATACGCCGATATCGTCACCACTCATCTCACGAGTATAGCTGGTATATAACTTATACTTACCGGCATCGGCATCCCATGCCGCCTCAGCCTTCATCTCACGTTGCTTCTTCCAATAGCCCATCCGCTTCGGAGCCTTGCTCACCTTCATCACGAAGTAAACGGGGAAGACAGCTTGAGCGTTATAGCAGAACGTGCCTAAGAGCTTGCTACCCTCTATCTCCGTATCACTAACGACACGTACCGTGGCGCCCGTCTCATTCGTCAAGCCTTCTCCCAGATTCAACAGGATATGCCCCTGTCCTTTCGGGAAGGTAAAACGGCTCAAGCCCGTACGCAGGGTGGCAGTCGCCTCGGCCTTGATATTATATTTAGTCAAGACGTTACTATAATAACCGGGATAGGCTACCTCGTCTTTATACTCACTGCCATACGCCTTGTAATCTACGTTCAGTTCGCCCGTTGTCGGCATCACTAACAAGCTGCCCAGTTCCGGACATCCCACGCCACTCAAGCTGCCATGAGCGAATCCTGTAAAGAATTTATTGTCTGCCGAGTAAGGAGTAGACCACCATTGACTATCCTTGTCAAAACGATTCTTCTCCGACCCCATGACGTTGAAAGGAACCACGCTCATCATACCTTGCGGACAAACCGCGCCAGGATTCGTCGTACCGTAATTGCTCGTACCTATGAAGGGGTTCACATAATCTACCGGTTGCTGCGCCGTAGCGAACAGACTGCCACACAACAGGAAGGTCATTAGCTGTTTCTTCATTTGATAAATGTATTTTAGTTGATAATTAATTGATTCATACTTACCAAATCACGATCTCATCCGTGAAGATGAAACCCTTATTCGCCTCTTTTGCCTTGATACGGATATAGCGTGCTTTCCAATCGCCGTTAAACGTATATTCCTGAAAAGACAGGTCTTTATCCGTATTGGATACCGTAGTAGGGATAACACCTTGCGAGATATAGCTCTCTCCGTCTTCCGATGTCAGCAACTCCACTTCTCCCGGTTGGAACACGCCCGGGCCGATCAATTGCATAAAACGGGACGATACCTTATGAATATCCGTTATCTCTCCCATATCCACCACGCAGTCCAAATCATTCAAATAACCTTGCCAACGACCGTCCAGATAGGTCAAGCCTCCCCTGTAGCCGTCCAGCAAGGCATTCATGCCACCGGCCATATAACCGCTATACAACTTACTATTATAATGTATAGGCTTATTGATACCCCGATGATAATCTACCTTCTTCTCGGTAGGCGTTCCTTGAAGCTGCCCGTCACGGAAGATAGCGGCTCTGACATCGGCAGAGTCTTTCACTACGATCGGGCCGTTATAAAGTTGGGAAGAGGAGGTGGGAATAGAACCGTCTGTCGTGTAACGTATCTCCGCCGGATATTTCTCCGCATCCAACGTCACCTTGATCTCTTGCCGCAAGGTATCTACTTCCATCGTGGTCTCGATCTCATCCGAGAGCGTGAACGTATTGATACCCATCCGTTGCAGAACCGGTATATTTGCGTTCATACGAGGCTTAAAGTCCTCCCAGCGACGATCCTCTTGCGGAGTCCATCCAATCTCGGCGACTGCCAAGGCACGAGGGAACATCATATACTCCAGATGCTTCTCATCCTTGATATACTCCGTCCATGTATTTGCCTGTACCCCTAGGATATGCTTACTTTCCTCGGCAGTCAACGAATCCGTAGGCACCGGATTATAACTGTACACCCGCTTGATCGGCGTATAACCACCAATGGCATACGGCTGTGTCTTTGGATCGGCTTGATAGAAATCGAAATACATATAACCACCCGGTGTCATGACCACGTCATGTCCCATGCGGGCAGACTTGATTCCCCCTTCCTCACCCCGCCAAGACATGACGGTAGCCTCCGGAGCCAAGCCCCCTTCCAGAATCTCATCCCAACCGATCAATTTGCGGCCTTTGGAAATCAGGAATTCCTCGGCACGATGAATCATATAGCTCTGCAACTCATCCACGTCCTTCATCCCGTTCCGGCGCATCAAACCTTGACATTTCGGGCAGGTCTTCCAAGCTCCCTTCCCGGCCTCGTCTCCCCCGATATGGATATATTCGGAAGGGAACAACTCGATCACCTCAGACAATACATCCTCCATGAACGTAAACGATTTCTCGTTGCCGATGCAGAAATCACCCGTCGTATAAGGTTTGCCGGCACAACTCAACTCCGGGTACGCCACGAACACCTCGTCCGAATGCCCCGGGAATTCGATCTCAGGTATTATATTAATATGCCGGGCCATAGCGTAATCCACGATCTCACGGATATCCCCCTTCGTAAAATAACCGCCATACGCCCCCGAAGTTCCTTCCGGCAGATACTTGCGATCTTTTCCATCCCACCATTTCTGCCAATCTGATTCCGTACGGAAAGCCACATCCATAGTCAGTTTCGGATATTTATCTATCTGGATACGCCAACCACCAGCATCCGTCAAATGCATATGAAGCGTATTCAACTTATAATAAGACATGACGTTCAATAACTTCATCACCTCCTCTTTCGGGAAGAAATGACGGGAGACATCCAGATGCAAGCCACGATACGGGAAACGGGGATTGTCTTGGATCGATACGCAAGGAATCCCTTTCGGTGTATACAACTGGCGCAAGGTCTGTTCCCCATAAAACAATCCGGATTTAGAGGCGGCTCTTAACTCGATCCCCTTCTCGGTCACGTTCAACGCATATCCTTCCGGAGTTCCGCCGTTGAAAGACTCATCGACCACGTAACGGATCGTACCCGATTGATCATTCCCGAATACGAGATTAGTATCTACTTTGAAATAACCGCCAGTCATCTCTATATGGACTGGCTTAGGGATTAAATTCACCTGCGGAACCTCCTTGGGAACACAGGAAAAAAGTACTGAGGAACAAGCAAGAGCAAGTCCGGTTACTTTCATGTAAGACCGTTTTGGCAACGTCATAATACTTATTTTTTAGTTGTGTTATTCTTGGTGCGTAAATATACGACAATAATAGACAATATCAAAAAAGCGGAAAGACTATTGTCTCCCCGCTTCAGAGTTATTTTAAGATGTATATATTCTAAAATTAATGTCTAGGAATTGCTTCTTTTACAACCATCTGACGACCTTCGTACTCAACTTGGTTCAATTCCTCAATAGCTTTTTGAGCCTCAGCCAGGTTAGGCATTTCAGCGAAAGCGAAACCCTTAGAACGTCTAGTATCACGATCAACAATTAACTTTACTGAATCAACAACACCATACTCTTCTAATACTTGTTGCAAATCAGACTCTCTTATTCGATAACTCAAGTTTCCAATGTAAATATTCATACGAAAAAAATTAAAAATAAATTAATAATAAAACAAGTGATGTTAGTGAAGATCGATTTCTAGAAGAATATATTATCATTACTGAGAATAGAAACTCGAAGATAAAGAGCAAAACAAACTATCTTTTGTTTGTTGATGCACAAGGAAAGCATTCTTTTTGGATAACCAACTATAAAAACCGATTTATTTTCAAAATAATTTACCTTACCTTTACGAGACTACTGATGTGAGCTAAGGAAACTACCAACATAAACCGCATAAAAAAGAAGAGAATCCCGAAAGATCCTCTTCTCTATTTGAAAAAGCCGCACTGTAGATATGAACAAACTCCGTATGACAGGATTTGAGTGCTTTGCCACCTTTGTAATCCGCCGTGCTAAGCATACCCCGAAAGGCGCGGCCCGCCATTGGCAACAAGAGCTATGTCTCGGAATTAAAATAAACTGATGAGTTCCCCAATCGAACAAGTGCGGCTTAACTCATTCCCTGTTTATCTTTTTCTTGTTACAAAGATATGTAATCGTATCGACATGACCAAACAAAAACAACAAAAAAAGAGTCTCCTTTTCGAAGAGACTCTTTTTTAACTATACAGCAAAAATCTTATTTCACTTTAGCTACGATAGCCTTGAACGCTTCCGGATGGTTAACGGCCAAGTCTGCCAAAACTTTACGGTTGATCTCGATACCAGCAGCGTGCAAAGCACCCATCAGGCGAGAATAAGACAAACCTTCCATACGAGCGGCAGCATTGATACGCTGAATCCACAAAGCACGGAAATTACGTTTCTTGTTACGACGGTCGCGGAAAGCATAAGTCAAACCTTTTTCCCATGTATTCTTCGCTACAGTCCAAACGTTCTTACGTGCACCATAATAACCACGGGTTAGTTTTAAAATCCGTTTTCTTTTTGCTCTTGAAGCAACATGATTTACTGATCTAGGCATAATTCTAATCTGTTTTGAATGTTAGCGTCACCTCTTAGGATGAACTTGATTGCTAAATGCATTCGGTTAATAAAAATCGTTATAAAACTCGCTTAATGAATAAAGATTACTTCATGCAAAGCATCTGCTTTACGTTGCTTACATCAACACTAGCTACCAAACCCGTGTGAGTAAGATTTCTCTTTTGCTTCTTAGTCTTCTTTGTTAAGATATGACTCTTAAAAGCGTGTTTTCTTTTGATCTTTCCTGATCCGGTAAGGGCGAACCTCTTTTTGGCACCGGAATTAGTCTTCATCTTAGGCATTTTCCAATTATATTTTAATTATTAAACTTAACCTCCCTTCTATCAGGGACGGATTTTATTCTTCTGTTTTCTTATCACTCTCGCTTTTAGGCTTAGGTGTCGTGACCACCTTCTTTACGACTTTCGGAGTTGCAGCCGGAACAGAACCTGTACCCGCCTTCTTCGGGGAAAGCATAATAATCATACGTTTTCCCTCTAATACCGGTAACTGTTCCACTTTTCCGTAATCCTCCAAATCATTGGCAAAACGAAGCAGCAAAACCTCTCCCTGTTCCTTAAAAAGGATAGAACGACCTTTAAAGAACACGTAAGCTTTGACCTTAGAACCTTCTTCCAAAAATCCCTTAGCGTGCTTCAACTTAAAATTGTAATCATGATCATCTGTCTGAGGTCCGAAACGAATCTCCTTCACGATCACTTTCACAGATTTTGCTTTTTGCTCTTTCTGACGCTTTTTTTGCTGATAGAGGAATTTCTGGTAGTCGATTACTCTGCAAACGGGGGGCGCAGCATTTGGTGAAATCTCAACTAGATCCATCCCCTGCTCTTCCGCTATTTTCAGCGCTTGAGCGATCGGATAAACACCCGTCTCTATATTGTCACCTACTAAACGAACTTCACGAACACGAATACGTTCGTTGATTCTATACTGTTCTTTCAGATTGTCATTCTTCATTCAAAAAGATTTATTCTCCTCGTTATTAGTTATTTAATCATTACTTTTTTTGCCAGCGATTCATCATTTCCTCTACCTCGCCATTCAAAAGTGCTGCAAAGGTAGCAATTTTCATCGAACCTTTATCACCTTCGCCCTGTTTTCTTACAGAAACTTCACCATTTTCTGCTTCTTTTTCTCCAACGATGAGCATATAAGGAATTCTTTTCAATTCATTGTCACGGATTTTACGGCCGATCTTCTCATTTCGGTCATCTACGATAGCACGAATTTCCTGATTACCCAACTCACGTGCGATTTGCCAAGCGTAATCATTGAACTTCTCGCTGATCGGCATGATACATACCTGCTCCGGCGTCAACCATAACGGGAACTTTCCGGATGTGTGCTCGATCAATACGGCTACGAATCGCTCCATGGAACCGAACGGCGCACGGTGAATCATAACCGGACGATGTTTCTGGTTATCGGCACCCGTATATTCCAATTGGAAACGTTCCGGCAAATTATAATCTACCTGAATCGTACCTAACTGCCAGCGACGGCCAATAGCGTCTTTCACCATGAAATCGAGTTTCGGACCGTAAAAGGCTGCCTCTCCATACTCTATCTTAGCTTTCAAGCCTTTTTCCTCACAAGCCTCTACAATCGCTTGCTCTGCTTTCTCCCAGTTCTCGTCGCTACCGATATATTTCTCACGATTCACCTTATCACGCAAGGAGATCTGAGCCTCAAAGTTCTCAAAGTTCATCGTTTTGAATACGATCGAGATGATATCCATCACGTTCAAGAATTCCTGCTTTACCTGATCGGGACGGCAGAAAATATGAGCATCATCCTGTGTAAAGCTACGTACACGAGTTAATCCGTGCAACTCACCGCTCTGCTCATACCGGCAAACCGTACCAAACTCAGCTAAACGCAACGGCAGGTCCTTATATGAGCGGGGAGAGTTTTTATAGATCATACAGTGATGAGGGCAGTTCATCGGTTTCAAGAAGTACTCCTCGCCCTCCTCCGGCGTATGGATCGGCTGGAAAGAATCCTTACCGTATTTAGCGTAGTGGCCGGAGGTAATGTACAACAATTTATTACCGATCGGCGGACACATTACCTCTTGATAGTTATAACGAGCTTGGATACGACGCAAGAACTCTTGCAGACGTAAACGTAAGGCAGTACCTTTCGGCAACCACATCGGTAACCCCTTGCCTACCGTATCGGAGAACATAAATAAATCCATCTCCTTACCGATCTTACGGTGGTCACGTTTCTTGGCCTCCTCCAGCAATGTCAGATACTCATCCAACATCTTCTTTTTCGGGAAAGTGATACCATACAAACGAACCAATTGCTTGCGTTTCTCATCGCCACGCCAATAAGCACCAGCGACGCTCAATATCTTAACCGCTTTCAAGTAAGAAGTGTTCGGCAAATGCGGACCCCGACACAAGTCCGTGAAAGACCCCTGTGTATAGGTCGTGATCGTACCGTCTTCCAGCTCACTGATAAGCTCTGTTTTATACTCTTCACCTCTATCACCGAACATCTTCATGGCATCCGCCTTAGTAATGTCCTGACGTTTGATTTCTTCTTTCTTGGCTACCAACTCTAGCATCTTAGCCTCGATAGCGGGGAAATCACCCTCTTTGATCACGGCCTCCCCCGGATCCACGTCATAATAGAAACCGTTCTCGATCGCCGGACCGATACCGAATTTAATACCCGGATATAATTCCTGCAAAGCCTCTGCCATAAGGTGAGCACTGGAGTGCCAGAACGCATGTTTACCTTCCTCGTCTTCCCACTTCAAAAGTTTCACCGCAACGTCGTCGTTGATAGGACGGCTTAAGTCCCAAACCTCTCCATTCACGCTTGCAGCTAGGACTTCCTGTGCCAAACGAGAACTAATGCTTTCCGCTATCTGCATAGCAGTCGTTCCCTTTGCATATTCTCTTACGGAATTGTCCGGAAATGTAATCTTTATCATATTCTATTCTCTAAAATTCTTTATATTTAGCCCACAAAGTTAATATTTCTTTTCTATCAGCGAAACATTTAACTCGAATAATTTGCGTTATCATCGGCTTGTCATTCGCTTGATGATACTATAAGCGTTGTAGATACCCAACTCACCCGCCTTGCTCAAGTCGGCGATACCCTGGTTCACGTCACCTTGCGACAGACGAGCCAACCCACGATTGTAGTAAGCCTCGGCAAATTCAGGGTCTCGCTCGATTGCCTCGTTGTAATCAACGATAGCAGCACGGAAATCACGCTGGGCGCAACGCAGGTTCGCACGGTTAAAGTAGGCGTACACAAAACCCGGGTTCAACTTGATCACCATATCGTAGTCCCTCATGATCTGCTCATGCTCATAGGCTCTCTTATTATCCTTCAACATAGCACTACGGGGGTCTACCGACGTGTTGGCGTTTACCCGCAACCGGGCAGACCCGATATTCAAGTTCATCCCTGAGCCACTCAAGTCGTATGTATCCTTGTTAGCCTGCTGGGATTGGGTGTACATCAATTGCTTATAACGTTCTACGGCACGATTGAAATAGGCCATCGTAAACGAGGGGTCTCGCTCGATCGCTTCCGAGAAATTCTTGATCGCCTCCGAGAAATCCTGCACCAACATGAAGTCCATCGCACGACCGAAATAAGCGTTAGCATTATTCGGATCACGCTCGATCTCCGCCGAATACTCGTCGATGGAGGCGAAATGCACGGCGATCTGATCTTCAGTCAAAGCAGCTTCCTCGTTCGTGATACGCAATTTACGTTTCAGGGCCATCTGGCCATTGTAATCCTCTACCATCTTGTCATAATAAACAAGTTTCTTTACGGGATCTGCTTTCTCGTAATAAGTTAGGACAAATTGAGGTTCCAGATCCACATGTACATTCCAATCTTGTACACGTCCGCGGACTTCGCTTTGGTACTTACTTTTACGCTCCTGCTCCTTATCGTATACCACCAAGCGGTTGAACTTATTGATATTCTTATCGGATTGCTCACGAGTATTCTCCTCCGAATCGTCCGTCTTGGCATCTCCGTTCACCACCGTATTGGAGCCAGAAGACGATGTCTTCGGGAGCTGTCCGTTCTTGGCCTGCTCCTCCATCTTTATGGCTGCCCAATAATCACGGTCTGCCCCCACGTTATCCCCCAGCTTACGCTTTGCTTCCGAACGGCTCACAAAGCCCGGCAGGAAAGTAGGATATTGCTTCAAGACCACGTCGTAATCCTGCACGGCCCCCCGGTAGTCGCCCGTCTCGAAACGGAGCAACGCACGGTTGTAATAAGCCATATAGTTATCTGGCTCTTGCTGGATAACGACATCGAAGTCCTCGATAGCCCGGTTATTATCCCCGACTTGGAACCGAAGCAAACCCCGGTTGAACCGTGCGATCAAGTTCCGGCTATCCATGCTGATTACCTGATCGTAATCGGCCATCGCACCTCTCAAGTCATTCATCTGATAACGGACTAATCCCCGGTTAATATAATATCCGCTCTCACGGGTATCCAGCCGGAGTGCCTCGTTCAAATCAGCCAAGGCATTCTTGTAATCCTCCATTTGATAATGAAGGATCGCACGATTACCATACGCCGGCGCATAATAAGGGTCCATCTCGATCGCCTTATTATAATCGGCCAAGGCTTTCAACGTATCCCCTTTCTCCAGATACATAGCGCCCCGTGTCATATAATTCATGGAATATTTCGGATGGGCAGTCATTAAATCATCGAAAGTCTTCTCCGCCCCGTTGTAGTCTTTTTTCTGGATAAAAGCCACCGCCATATTCACCAGCATCTGGCGGTCTTCGGATTTGAACTCAAGTCCTTTCCGGTAATCGTCGATCGCCTCGCCGTATTTCTCCTGACTTTGGCGGGCGATGCCGCGAGCATAATACGCTTGCGTTAAAAAAGGGTTCCGCTGAAGACATAAAGTACAGTCTTCCTCGGCCCCCTTAAAATCGTCCAGATTTATCTTCGCCACCGCACGGTAGAAATAGGGTTCCGCCAACCAAGGTTTGGATTTGATAACCTGATTGAAGTACTGAATGGAAAGAACATAATCCTCAAAATAAAGGGCGTTCCTACCAATGGCCAATACACGGTCCGTATTAATCTGCGCAAAAAGCGAAATCGTAAATATCTGTAATATCAAAAAGAGTATTGCCTTCTTCATCCTATTAAAAATGATTGAGAGGCAAAAATAAGTAAATTATCTTACTTAGACTCTATTTTTACCATTAAATGATTCTTCGTTATCTTATCGCTCTCTTTTACATTGAGCTCTACAACGACTCCCGCTATGGGAGCGACCACCCGGTTCTGCATTTTCATCGCCTCATGGATCAACAGAAGTTGCCCGGCTTCCACGGCCTGCCCTTCCTCTACCAAAATCTTGATAATTGTTCCGGGAAGATGAGAAACCACGTCACCAGCCGACGGCTTATGCCACATCGGTCGGTTCTTATACTTCGCTGTCAACAACGTCTTATATTTACGTGCCGTCACCACAAAGTCTACATATTCTTCTTGCTGGTGTTTCTTTTCCATACTCTCATCAATTTAGAACGGAGGCAAACCGTGCTTCTTGGCCGGTCTGTATTCCTCTTTTAGAATGGAAAGCTTCAGTGCGTGTAGCAATAATGAACGAGTTTCTTTCGGTTCGATCACAGAGTCGATAAATCCTTTGGAAGCCGCCACGTACGGGTTCGCGAATTTCTCGATATATTCTTTCACCTTCTCCTGACGCATAGCGTTCTGATCTTCCGCCTCCATGATCTCCTTGCGGAATATGATGTTAGCTGCGCCTTCCGGACCCATAACAGCGATCTCCGCACTCGGCCAAGCGAACATGAAGTCAGCGCCCAAGTGACGGGAGTTCATAGCTATATAACCTCCACCGTACGCCTTGCGCAAAATAACCGTGATCTTAGGAACAGTAGCTTCCGAATACGCATACAGAACCTTAGCCCCATGACGAATCACACCCGCATGCTCTTGATCTACGCCCGGCAGATAACCCGGCATATCCTCCAACGTGATGATAGGAATATTGAATGAGTCGCAGAAACGGATGAAACGAGCGGCCTTGTCAGCGCTATCACAATCAAGCACGCCGGCCAAAACCATCGGCTGGTTGGCTACAAAACCTACAGTCTCTCCTGCCATGCGGCCAAAGCCGATCACAATATTAGCGGCCCACAACTTTTGGATCTCCAAAAAGTCCGAGTCATCGACGATACATCTGATAACGTCTCGCACATCATACGGCTGTTTCGGGTCCGCCGGAACTACTTGCTCGATATTCAGCATAGCGGAGGGCTCTTTCGGCTCAACCACTTTCGCACGCTCCTGATTATTCCAAGGGATGAAGCTAACCAAACGTTTCACCTGATCGAAACATTCTTGCTCGCTCAAGGCATAGAAATGAGCGTTACCTGTAGTCTCCGCATGAACACGTGCGCCACCAAGGTCTTCCATAGAGATGTCCTCACCCAACACGGTCTTGATAACGTTCGGTCCCGTGATAAACATCTTGGAGATGTTCTCAACCACAAACACGAAGTCCGTCAACGCCGGAGAATAAACAGCACCACCAGCACAAGGACCGAGGATCAAGGAAATCTGAGGAATCACGCCCGAGGCGATCGTATTGCGATAGAATATTTCACCATAACCAGCCAAAGCACCAACGCCTTCTTGGATACGTGCGCCACCCGAGTCATTGATTCCGATGATCGGACATTTCATCTTCAACGCATGGTCCATGATCTTGGTGATCTTACGAGCATGTTGCAAACCTAACGAACCACCGGCAACCGTAAAGTCCTGCGCATAGATGCAAACCGGGGCACCAAAAATCGTACCCGTACCGGTAACCACACCATCACCCGGCAGAACTTTCTTCTCCATACCGAAATCACGGCCATCGTGTTTCACGAACATGTCATACTCATGGAAAGAGTTCTTATCCAGCAAAGCCAAGATACGCTCCCGGGCAGTAAGCTTACCCATCGCCACTTGCTTTTCGATAGCAGCCTCACCACCGCCCATCTCGATAACGGCTTTCTTTTCCCTGAGGGCCTCAATGTTTTTACTTAAATCTGTCATATTGTTATTTATAGATTTATTATTTACCAACGGCCTTTGCCCGGTAAGAGCAACGAACCGTCCCTTTAATAATACTATTTAATTTGCCTTTGTTCAATTGGCGGCGAATAGCGGAGACATTGTCGATAAAGACATGCCCCGTCAAATGCTCGCACTCATGCTGCACGATACGGGCGGCGAAACCTTCCACCACTTCCTCGTGCTCCTCCCAATTCTCATCCCAATATCTCACACGAACCGTTTTCGAGCGAGACACTTTCTCGTGTATACCCGGCAGGCTCAAACAGCCTTCCTCCATAGCTATTTCCTCCTCGCTACGTTCCAAAAACTCGGGATTAATCAACGCACGCTTGAAACCCTTGCATTCAGGGAAGTCATCTCCCATCACATCACCGTCTATAACCACCAAACGGATAGACAAGCCCACCTGAGGAGCGGCAAGTCCTACCCCATCGGCATTATACATCGTTTCAAACATATTGGCAACCAACTGTTTCAAGTCGGGATAATCTTTAGGTACATCCTCAGCCTCTTTTCTTAGTACGGGCTGACCATATAAAAATACGGGTAAAATCATAAGTTATAACTGATATTTTTTACTTTCTAAATAAGCTTGCAAAATAATAACGGCGCTAATCTCATCGACCAGTCCTTTATCTTGCCGTTTCTTTTTCTTTAAACCACCTTCCAACATGGCCTTATGAGCTAAGACCGACGTGAACCGCTCGTCGTAATAAGTTACCGGGATACTTGGTATCGTCCTTTTCAGATGGGTCACGAACGCCTCCACATACTTCATGTTCTCAGAAGGCTCATTGTTCATTTGCTTCGGAAGCCCGACCACAAATAAATCCACCGGTTCCTGCGATACGTAATCCGACAAGTATCTCACAACCTCTCCACTTGGGACTGTCGCCACGCCGTTAGCGATCATTTGTAAAATATCCGTAGCGGCTATCCCCGTACGTTTCCGGCCGTAATCTATTGCAATTATTCTTCCCATCGAGCGCGAATATAGCATAAATATAAATACGGATTACACAAATCCGCAAAAAGTGTGCAACGAATCGGATCAATACGCATTCTTCTCTCCCTTGAACATGTTCAGTACTGTAACCACTATAATCTTTAAATCAAGGAAAAACGTCCAATTCTCTATATACCATACATCTCTCTTCACACGCCCTTCCATCTGCTCCAGTGTCTTGGTCTCACCCCGATAACCAGTGACTTGCGCCCACCCCGTTACTCCCGGTTTCACCAAATGCCGCACCATATACTTATCGATCAATGCCGAGTACTGCTCGGTATGCTTCAACATATGCGGACGAGGGCCTACCACGGACATATCGCCCAGCAAGACGTTCACGAACTGAGGAAACTCATCAAGATTCGTCCGGCGCAAGAAATCGCCGATCCGGGTCTTCCGAGGATCATTCTTGACGGCCTGCAAAGTATCAGCCTGTGCGTTCACCTTCATTGTACGAAACTTAAAACACTCGAAGTCACGCCCATACAATCCCGTACGTTTCTGCTTAAACAAGATCGGACCGGGCGAGCTTAACTTGATCATCATACCGACCACGATGTACAGGATCGGATAAATCGTCAGCAAAATCACCAAAGAGAACAATATATCGAACGCTCGTTTCAAGAACCGGTTATAGGCGGATTGCAAAGGCTCCCGGCGAACCGTCAGCAATGGGATCGATTCCATCACCTCCATCACCATACTCTTCTTTACATCCCGGTAAAACTCGGGCACGATATAGAAACGCACCATCTTCTTCTCGGCGAAATTCAGAAGCCGTACGATCTTTCCGTTATTCGTACCTGGCAAGGTACAATAAATCTCATCGATATCATGCTCTAGCACATACGCTTCCACCTCACTCGTCTTACCCAAGTAATTAGGTAAAACGTCTTTCAACGAGTCATTGTCGTCAAAGAACCCCTTTACACTAAACCCATAACTCAAATCATCTTTCATGACTTGGTAAAGCTCCATACCATTCTTTCCAGCACCCACAATCACCACCTTTTTAAAATTATAGCCTTTTCGCCTATAAAACTTTAAGGATAAGCGCACAAAAACCCGCCAAAGCGAAAACAAGATGATAGAAACCCCGTAATAAACCAAGAGGAAAGTAGCGAGAATATCTCCTACGTTCAAGAATATCAAGCAAGTAGCAAATAAAAAGATAAGTACAGTAACCAATCCGAACGCCCGTTGCACGATCTTGTCGATAAACACGACCGCCAAATGCACTCGAATTGGGATAAAATATAAAGAGAAGAAATAACAGAAATTCAATAGCAGAATAACCTCTCTCAAATTATAGGATATCGCTTCCGTGTATTTCGGGCTAAGCAAATGAAAAACGGCCATAAACAAGAGATTCAATACAATCAAATCTCCTACACCAATCAGCCATTGGATTAAATAACCATGTTTTTTGTTTAATATCATAGCAATTCGATAAATTCTCGCAAAAGTAAGTATTTTTCGGCGCAAAAAAAAGGCCATACTTAGAAGTACGGCCTTTTTAAAGTATTAATTCGTAAATTAATTATTAGCGCTCATAATTACTACACGGTTCCAGCTATTTTCACCATAAGGTTGTTCGTCAGAACCTCTCCATTCGATCGTGATCTGGCTAGAAGAGATACCGTATTTATCGATAAGTTCCTTAGCGACCGCTCTAGCACGTTTCTCTGAAAGACCCATGTTATAATCAGAAGTACCCGTCTTCTTGTCAGCGTAACCAACCACCTTGATCGGAGCGTTATTGTTCTTCATGAACTCAGCTGTGTTATAGATATTGATCTGCTGGTTCTTGTCGATCTTAGCGCTGTTGATGCGGAAGTAAACCACATTGTCAACGTAGTTATTTACAACCTCAGTAACTGTCTCTTGGCACTCAGGGCAAGAAACCGGACGCTTGCTCAACTCATCATTAGCGGCACGCAAAGAGTTGATTTGGCCGTTCAAGTCGTTCAACAAAGCATAATCCATCGGCTCCAATACCTCAAAGTCTGTCTTACCCAATTTGAATGTCAAACCAGCGCTCAACTGAACGATACCGTCTGTAAGGTGATTCATCTCAACACGGTTGAACTGCTCGTTCAACAAAGAACCTTGGATCTCAACATTCAAATCAACACGTTTGCTCAAACGGAAGGCGGTCAAGATACCAGCGTTCAACGTAGGGGACTCCGTTCTTGGACGATCGTAAGACTCTGTAGTCTTGAAACGCTGCGCGTAACCAAAACCGACCCAAGGAATCAAGCGGAACACTTTAGATTCTCTGTAAGGAGCCCAGAAGTTAGTAACATCCCACAACAAGTCTACGTGAGCGGCTACATATTTATTATGTTGCATAAACTGTGCGCCATCACCTTCAAAACCGTGGATAATACCACCATTTAACTGGGTACGGAATCCTAAATACGGATTAAACCACTTACCAAAAGACACTTGTGGAGCGAAGTTTAAACGATTCTTGAAATCAGCCTCTCCATTTTGGTCTCCTAATAATACGCTAGCTCCACCCGCAATTGAAATAAACCAATTGTCGCGAGCTTTATTCTTCTTGAAATTAGTCTTATAACCAGCCTCATTGCTGAACCCCACCTGCGGTTGATATTCCTGTGCTGCCACAGAAAATACAAAACCTGATAACAAAGCTAAAAGTAAAACCTTAGTCTTCATATTTTCAACATTTTTAATTAAACAATCAATTACCTAATATCTTAAAATTGGCACAAATTTAACTCTTTTTGTAAATACAACAAATAAAATCTTCAAATTGTTTCGAACTCACTCGAAATAGTTCAAAATTTTATAGCCCCCCTCTTTTAGATAAGACTCCTTCTTCATTAGTTTTATATCATTCTTCACCATATCCTCGATTAAAGCCGCTAATGAATACTCCGGTTCCCACCCTAAACGGGTACGTGCCTTCGTAGCGTCGCCGATCAGCAACTCCACTTCCGTAGGACGGAAATACTGTGAATCTACTCCTACAACTTCCTCACCCACACGTTTTTTAAAGTTTTCCAGATAGGCATCACCAACCTTCTTGACAAACAATTCCTCGTCTATCAACTCTAAAATAGCGACCTCGTCTACCCCTTCTCCTTTAAAGTAAATTCCCACGCCAACTTCCTCAAAAGCCATACGGATAAAGTCTCGAATCGTGGTAGTTATCCCAGTAGCTATGACATAGTCCGAAGGTTCATCTTGTTGCAAAATAGCGTACATGGCACGCACGTAATCTTTTGCGTGTCCCCAATCCCGTTTGGAAGAAAGATTACCCATATAAACCTTTTTTTGCATACCCAAAACGATACGTGAAACCGCCCGGGTTACCTTACGGGTCACAAACGTCTCCCCTCTTAACGGAGACTCGTGATTAAACAAGATGCCATTGGAAGCATGCATATGATAAGCCTCTCTATAATTTACCGTAATCCAGTAACCGTATAGTTTCGCTACCGCATAAGGGCTTCTCGGATAGAAAGGAGTAGTCTCCCTCTGTGGCACCTCTTGTACCAAGCCATACAACTCAGATGTAGATGCCTGATAAATACGTGTCTTCGGGATCAAGTTCAGCAAGCGAACCGCCTCCAGAATACGTAATACGCCCAAGCCATCCGCATTCGCCGTATATTCGGGAGTATCGAAACTCACTTTCACATGACTCATGGCAGCCAGATTATAGATCTCATCCGGCTGGACCTCGCCAATGATACGTGTAAGATTCAAACTATCCGTTAAATCGCCATAATGCAGGATCAAATTACGGTTTTCCACATGCGGATCTTGATATAAATGATCAATGCGATCCGTATTGAACATGGAAGAACGACGCTTGATACCATGTACCGTATATCCTTTCTTGATCAAGAACTCAGTAAGATAAGCCCCATCCTGCCCCGTAATACCTGTTATTAACGCTACTTTACCCATTTCTCTAATTTTCAATTCTCATTTATCATTTACCAACTCCCAAGTACCACTCATAGAGTCGCTTCACACCCTCCTCAATCTCGATCGTATGATGCCAACCTAAGGCATGCAACTTACTTACATCCGTCAGCTTACGAAGCGTACCGTCCGGCTTGGACGAGTTAAACCTCAGCTCACCCTCGAATCCGATCTCTCGTTGGATCAATTCGGCGACTTCACGGATCGAAAGCTCGATACCCGTACCTATATTAATATGTGTATTACGAACCTCGCCCTCCCTTTGGCGGAGATCCTCGAAATCCACGTGTTCCATGATATAAACAGAAGCGTCAGCCATCTCCTCGCTCCATAAGAACTCACGAAGCGGCTTGCCGGTTCCCCACAGCTCCACCTCGCCCGGACAAATACCCTGTTTATCCAATACGGAGAGGATTTCCGACTCGGTAGCCTTCCCAGACACACCCTCTACCGGACGAACATCCATATCCTTACGCAAGGCCTCCCAATCTCCCGTATGCAGGCATTTCGCCAAATGGATCTTACGGATCATGGCTGGCAATACATGGGAAGTCTCCAGATTGAAATTATCATTGGGCCCATAGAGGTTCGTAGGCATCACAGCGATGTAGTTCGTACCATATTGCAGGTTGTAACTCTCGCACATCTTGATACCCGCTATCTTGGCGATCGCATAAGGTTCGTTGGAATATTCCAAAGGAGATGTCAGCAAGCAATCCTCTAGCATGGGCTGCGGAGCCTCACGGGGATAGATGCAGGTGCTTCCCAAGAATAACAATTTCTTTACGTTGTTTTTCCAAGAGGCATGAATGACATTATTCTGGATCATCAAATTATTGTAGATAAAATCGGCACGGTACAAACTGTTCGCCATGATACCACCGACGTGTGCCGCCGACAAAAACACATAGTCCGGCCTTTCAGCAGCGAAGAACTCGTTCACGGCGACTTGATCCGTCAGATCCAGTTCCGCATGCGTACGGAGAAGGAAGTTCGTATACCCTTTGCTGCGCAAATTATTCAAGATGGCGGAACCTACCAAGCCCCGGTGACCGGCTACAAATATTTTACTGTCTTTTTCCATACCATGTCTCGTATTCTGAACTACTTCTACTTACCAATCAACCTCATCAAATACTGGCCGTACTGATTCTTAATCATTGGCAAGGCAACTTGCTCAAGTCGCTTCTCATCAATCCATCCTTGCTTGAAAGCGATCTCCTCCAGACAAGCCACCTTCAGGCCCTGTCTCTTCTCGATCACCTCCACGAAAGTAGATGCCTCAGATAACGAGTCGTGAGTTCCGGTATCCAACCAGGCGAATCCACGTCCCAATAGCTGGACTTTCAACTCCCCATCCTTCAAGAACCACTGGTTCACGGTAGTGATCTCCAGCTCTCCACGGGCGGATGGTTTGATATTTTTGGCCACGTCCACCACCTTGTTTGGATAAAAATACAATCCTACCACGGCGTAATTCGACTTCGGTTCCTTCGGTTTCTCCTCGATACTGAGGACGTTCCCGTCCGCATCGAACTCCGCAACACCATAGCGTTCCGGATCGTTTACGTAGTAACCGAACACGGTCGCTTTTTGTTCGTTCTCCACCTTGTAAACAGCCTCTTTTAACATACGGGTAAAACTCTGTCCGTAAAAGATGTTATCACCAAGTACCAAGCAAACGGAGTCATTGCCGATAAAGCGCTCTCCAATGATGAAAGCTTGCGCCAATCCGTCCGGCGAAGGTTGCTCGGCATATTCAAAACGAACCCCATAATCGGAGCCATCGCCCAGTAAACGACGAAAGCCCGGCAAATCCTGCGGAGTCGATATGATAAGAATCTCCCGTATCCCCGCCAGCATGAGCACGGATATCGGATAAAAAATCATCGGCTTATCATAAATAGGTAGAAGTTGCTTGGAAACTCCTTTAGTGATCGGATACAAGCGAGTACCCGATCCACCGGCTAAAACTATACCTTTCATATTCTTTCCATTTTATTCGACAATATTAGTTTAGGATCGATTCCTTACCGTCCCTAAAACTATACAAAGTTAAACAAATAATAATAGATTAACGTATCGTTTTCAAAAAATCGTCCATATTCTGATACAATAGGACGCCATAGCGCGCACAAGTTAAGCGCACATTATCATACCGGTAAAACCCGGGCTCGCAAATCACCCGCAATTTTCCGGAACGCAAGACGATAACCAATGATAGAGTATGAATACTTTCTCACAAGCTTATCCATTCCTGTTCGCAAGCTGTCTAATTCTATAATCACCGCCACTGATTATAAAACCGCCGTCAGCGATTGTACAATCAGCGGCAGTGATTATAGAATCAGCATCGGCGATTATAGAATTTATTAAGATGCGACAGGCTTTGTATATAGAGAGAAGATTGTTTGCTTCATGGAGAAACAAACTTTATAACGAGCAAGAACGAACTCTTCATGGATTCAGTCCATAACTCGTAGCTTGTACGGCGTGCGATAAGATATAAGCGGCAGGCGTATCGTTTGAAGGAGAATAGCCATCGGAAAGCCTCTGGATTACGGATTCCTTGTTCGTGCCCAGTACCGGGACCAATAAGGGGGTGCCGTTCAAGATAAGCGGTCCCGTCATGGTGATCCGGTATTGGCCGGTAGAAGGTTGCTGGGATACCGCATAGTTACGGCTATCCGACAATAGCTCCATAGTGGTAGGGAAAATGGATGCCGTATGGGAATCCTCACCTACGCCGAGGATAATGCAATCAAACGTAGGCATTTGGTTGAACAACGGCAAGAATTCCTTTACGACCCACGAATAACGCATCGCCTCAATACCCGGCTCGTTCTCGCCCTTGATCCGGTGGATATGGTCCGCCGGGATACGCAAAGGCTTAAAAAGCAAATGATTCGCATGACCGTAATTACTATCCGGACTCGTTGGTGGAACACAACGCTCGTCCACCCAAAAGAAACGGATGTTATCCCAGTTAATCTTATCCTTATACTCATCTACCCAAAGGGAAAACATATGCTTCGCTGTCTCCCCTCCCGAGAGCGCTAGGTTAAACGGAGCGAAGTCTTTCCGGCGAATCATCGCCATCATGTCCTCCGTCATCGACCGAAGCGCCTCTTTCATCTCATTATATCTCTTTATTTCCATAAAATCATCTTCTTTGGCAGGCGCAGACTTTCTTTTCCGCACCTAAAATAGCAGTTTCCTCCGGTCCGTCCTCACCCGGCTCATAGAAGAACAAGTTCTTCGAACCCTCTTCTTTCCAATGGAGCAAGATCGGATCGATAAATTTCCAGCTAGCCTCCAAAGCGTCGCTACGGGCATACAGGGTGGAATCGCCCAGCATGGCATCCAGCAACAGACGCTCGTAAGCGTCGGGAAGATAGCTCTTCGAGAGGGAATCGTAGCGGAAGTCCATGCTGACTTGTTTCACCTCGAAACCGGCTCCCGGCATTTTCAGCCCGAACTTCAAGGATATACTCTCGTTCGGTTGGATACGGATGGTCAATTTATTGCAGGAGCCTCCCGAACATTGACCGACAAATAGTTGATGGGGCGTAGACTTGAAGTGGATCACTACCTCCGACGACTTCTCCGGCAACTTCTTTCCCGTATAGAAATAAAAGGGCACACCGCTCCAGCGCCAGTTATCGATAAAGAACTTCATCGCCACATAGGTCTCGGTATTCGAGTCGGGAGCTATGTTCTTCTCCTCCCGATAACCGATATATTGTCCACGGACAACCATCTTATCCATATCCGGCACCGTATACGGACGTATGGAGCGGAATACTTTCACGATCTCGTCACGAATCGGTTCCGGCTCGAATATAGAGGGAGATTCCATGGCGATAAACGACATCAATTGCATCAAGTGATTCTGGATCATATCCCGCATCGCCCCGGCTCCATCATAATATTTGCCCCGGTTCTCCACCCCCAAGGTCTCGGAGGCACTGATCTCGATCGAATCTATATAATTATGATTCCACAACGGCTCGAAAATACCGTTTGAGAAGCGCAATACCAAGATATTCTGCACGGTCTCTTTCCCCAGATAATGATCGATACGGTAAATCTCTTCCTCATGGAAGATATGCCGTAAATGATCGTTCAACCGACGGGCGGACTCCAAGCTGGTGCCAAACGGCTTCTCCACGATGATCCGCCTGAAACCATCCGGAGACTCGGCCTTGTTCAAACCGCTCTCCAACAAACATTGCGGAACGGTCTCGTACATCACCGGCGGGGTAGCCAAGTAATAGATGATCTTATCCGGCAAGTCGTGTTTCTCTTGTAAGAACTCGATGCGCTCACGCAGTTTGTAGTATTCATCGGCGTTCGTGGAATCGAAGGCGACGTAATAGACATTTTTCAAGAAATCATCGATCAAGCCCTCGTCGTAGGTCTTTCCCTTCTGTGCCTCCAAAATATGCGTATGCTGCTCCGCACGGAACTCCTCATCACCATAAGCGGTGCGGGCGGCTCCCAAGATACAAAAGCGGTCGGGCAGCAAGCCCCGGACATATAACTCGAACAAAGAGGGAAGCAACTTGCGACTGGTAAGATCGCCCGACGCCCCGAATATAACTAATAATTGATTATCTGCTTTCTTCATGCCTTTATACGTTATAAGTTCCAGAAACCGTCTTTCCTCCCTCACCCGTCCAGTTGGTATGGAAAAACTTACCACGCTCCCAATCGACCCGCTCATAGGTATGAGCCCCGAAATAATCCCGCTGGGCTTGAATCAAGTTAGCGGCTGAACGCGGTGTAGACAGTCCATCGAAATAGCTCAATCCGGAGCTCATCGCCGGCAAAGCCACTCCATGCAAGGCACCCTCGGCGACCACTTGCCGCCAAGCCAACAAGGAAGACTCGATCTTTTGGATAAAGAAGTCATCGAACAAGAGATTCTCCAGATCCCGGTTCTTCTCATAAGCTTGAGTAATCTTCTCCAAGAAGACAGAACGTATGATACATCCCTTCCGCCAGATCTTGGCGATCGTGCCGTAATCCAACTGCCAGTCATACCGCTTGGAAGCTTGGCGCAACAAGGAGAATCCCTGTGCGTAAGAAACCAACTTAGCTGCATACAAGGCTTGCTTGATCTCTTTCTCCGAGATCAAGGTCTGCCCCAACACGCCACTTTTCGGATAAAACAAAGATGCTTTTCTCCGTTCTTCCTGCATGGAAGAAAGCATACGGGCATAAACAGCCTCGGTAATCAACGTCAACGGATCATTCTCGTCCATAGCGGCGATAGCGCTCCATTTACCGGTACCCTTCTGGCCGGCGGCATCCAATATCTTATCTAGCAGATAGCCCTCCCCCGCCTCGTCCTTGAAGCGGAGAATATCGGCCGTAATACCGATCAGGTAGCTATCCAATTCTCCCTTGTTCCAATCCCCAAAGATATGCGCCAAGGACTCATTATCCAGATCCAGACGATTCTTCAACAAAGAATACGCCTCAGAAATCAATTGCATATCCCCATACTCAATACCATTGTGTACCATTTTCACGAAATGGCCGGCCCCACCCGGACCGATCCACTGGCAACAAGGCGTCCCATCGTCCAGCTTGGCGGCAATACTTTGCAAAATATCCTTTACCAGAGGCCAAGCGGCAGGCGAGCCACCCGGCATCACGGAAGGTCCATACAAGGCACCGATCTCGCCTCCGGAGATCCCGGTACCTACAAAATACATCCCATTAGACTCCATCTCCTTCACCCTGCGTTCCGTATCATGGAAATCCGAGTTACCACCATCGATAATCACATCGCCGGATGATAAATAAGGGATCAATTGAGCCATCAGCTCATCCACCGGAGCACCCGCTTTTACCATCAGCATGATCTTGCGAGGAGCCTCGATAGACTCAACAAATTCCTGTATCGTATGAGTTCCTATAAAATTCTTTTCTTTTCCACGACCGCTCATGAAGCGGTCTACCACGCCTTCCTCTCCCGGAGCCGTACGATTATAAACGGATACGGTGAACCCCTTGCTTTCCATATTTAACGCAAGGTTCTCGCCCATCACGGCCAAACCGATTAATCCAATATTTGATGTTTTCATATTTATGTTTTTATTTTATTAATCCAAATAGATCATTTAAAGCCTCACTCATCGACGGATGGGTGAATATCGAATCCCGGAGGAACGTATAATCTTGCCCGAGACGCATCGCCAAACTAACCGTATTTATAACCTCGCTGGACTCGGCACAGAATAAGGTACAGCCTAAGATCTTCCCAGTATCCGCATCTACCACGGCTTTCAGCAATCCTTCCGTCTGCCCAATGGTACGGGAACGAGGCATAGCGGTGGCTGGCAGGCTGGCTATCTTTATATTTTTATCCATCTTACGGGCCTGCATCTCGTTCAACCCGACATGGGCCAACGGAGGATCAATGAATACGGAATAAGCCACAGCTTCCCGATCGTCCAAACTCCGGAAACCGTTACCGAACAGCTCTTCCTTGATAATACGGTAATCATCCAAAGACAAATAGGTGAATTGCAATCCACCATGTACATCCCCGATTGCCCAAATATTAGGGATATTAGTACGCAACTTACTATCCACCTCGATAGCACCACGATTAGTCGTCTGTATTCCGGCGGCTTGCAGGTTCAGACCTTCCGTATTCGGTTTACGGCCGGTAGCCAAAAGTACCGCCTCGGCATCTAATCGCAAGGTATCTCCCGAGATAGCGTTACGGCAGATCACCGTAGCCCGCTCGGCATCCTGCTCGATCGTCTGCACGACCGTATTCAAATGAATGGTGATCCCTTTTTTCTCTAGCGTAGACTTCACCGAATCGGCGATGTCCCGGTCTTCACGAGGGATAAACACCTCCCCTGCCTCCAAGATCGTTACCTTCGACCCAAAACCGGCGAACATGGAAGCGAATTCCAGCCCGATATATCCGCCTCCGACAATCACCAGATGCCGTGGCAATTTCTCCAGTTCCATAATGGAAGTACTTGTATATACGTAAGGATTATCCTCGATACCGCTTATCGTAGGAATAATCGTCGTGGCTCCGGTATTGATGAATATTTTCTCGCCTTCCAACAAGAAAGAGTCCGTATCTGTTTTCACTATAATTTCATAAGGGGAACGAAAAGAAGCATCTCCGGTATAGACAGTTACAGTCTCCCGATCATCCAGATTCTTGAAATTCATCTCACGAAGCAAAGAGGTCAGTTTCTCCTTGGCGAGGATTGCCTGCTTAAACTCCTCTGCATATTGCTCGAAGGTAGAAGGTCTACGATACCCTGTCACTTGAGCGGAATGGACAAGTGCTTTTGTCGGTATGCAGCCGATATTAATACAAGAGCCTCCGTACATACCTGCCGAACGCTCCACCACGGCTACATCCCATCCATGGTTGGCCAAATCCGCCGCCAAGTTTTTTCCACCTTTCCCAAAACCAATAATAATCGCATCGTACTTTTTCATCTCTGACTTATCTTCTTTTCGTTAGACATTAAAATAACATTCGTTTTAACCTAATTGTTGCGAATTCCATACCGCAAAAATCGCTCCAGCCCCTATTTTACAAAATGGCTGTTCAACTTATAAGTTTAGGCATTTTTCCCGAGCTGATCGGGATTATTTGTATGCTTATCAGCTTGGTTGCCTTGATTCCTCAGTGCAAACTCATCTTGATTAAGAAGGAGGATGGAAAAGACGCAAAGACTACAACCGGGCACTCCCCTAAAGAGTTAGCCAAGAAACACCAATTATCAGATAATCTTTATCGGATACAAATCAAGCCCAGATTCCGGATTGGAGACAAAAAATTGCATGAATTAAACGTTACGCAGACTTATAATCTCTTTATTCTGGAGATACGCCGGCGGTCGTCTTCCCAAGGGCGTTTCCGTAACGTGTAGGAGGCTTATAAAACGAGTAATTGGGAAAGGCTGGTATTTATATTACCTTATATTATTCCCATTCTAAACATTCGCACACGTATTTTAGTTTTATATTTGCAGTTTGTAAAACAGGACAAGAATATTTATGGATATACCGTTTAAACCGATCAGGTTAGAAGACAAAGAGATTATAACCTCATTTACATTTCCCAGTAACTATCGCAATTGTGATTTCTCATTCGCAAACATGTGCAGTTGGCGTTTCTTATATGATAGTGAACTCGCCATCGTGGATGGCAATTTATTAATTCGTTTTATGATCGAAAACAAGAGCCGTTTCGCCTATATGATGCCTGTCGGGAATGGAAATTTAGCGGATGCCGTCCATTTGCTGGAAGAGGATTCCTTAAAATATGGACATCCACTCTGTATGTTTGGTATCACCCCCGACGCCAAGGAGCAACTGGAAGGCGTACTTCCCGGAAGTTTTTTCTATATCCCGGAACGGGATTATTTCGACTATATTTATTTACGGGAGGATTTAGCAACCTTACGGGGTAAAAAATATCAATCCAAACGTAATCATATCAATAATTTCAAGAAACAATATTCGTACGAGTATATCCCTATCACGCCGGATATCGTACCACAATGCCTGAAACTGGAATGTAAATGGTATAAGGCGAACAATGAGGCTAATGGAGAGGAAGAGCTTAATGACGAACGTCGCTCCCTCACCTATGCCTTGCATCATTTTGACAGTCTAGGTCTGGTCGGTGGTGCTCTCCGGGTTGATAACGAGATTATCGCTTTCTCTTTTGGGGCACCTATCAATCATAATACGTTCGGGGTTCACGTGGAGAAAGCGGACGTGAATTTCGACGGTGCCTATACGATGATTAACCAAGAGTTCGCTTCTCACCTTCCTGAACAGTATACGTACGTGAACCGGGAAGAGGATCTCGGCATACCGGGGTTACGCCAAGCAAAACTTTCTTATCAACCTATCATACTACTAGAGAAGAGCGCCGCAATTAAAAAGCAATTTACGCAAACTAAATAAATTATGGACAAGAAACAACAAATCGTAAACTTATGGCGTACCTGTTTCAGGGATTCCGAGGCATTTATCAGCCTTTATTTTGATCGTGTTTACAAGGACGAGAACACAATGACCATCGAGAAGGATGGTAAAATAGTATCTGCCTTGCAGATAGTTCCTTATACGATGACTTATTTGGGCAACGAGATCTCGGTAGGCTACATTTCCGGGGCGTGCACGGCTCCGGAAGAAAGGGGGCAAGGGCTTATGCGAGAACTCTTGCAAAAGACATTCGAGGAAATGGAACGGCGTGAGATCGCTATCTCCACCTTGATCCCTGCCGATCCTTGGCTATTCGACTATTACAGAGAACAGGGTTATACCGAGGCATTCGATTACTCCGTGGAAACGTATATCCGCCCGAATACGCCGGTTCAACTCCCAAAGATAACGGTTATCCAACCGGAGGTACCAACAACTGACGAATTGTTCGCTTATTTCAACCGCAAATTACGTGAACGCCCTTCCTGTATCTTGCACTCGCAAGATGATTTCTTCACGATACTTCGTGATCTGCAATTAGATAACGGGGGGATGTACACGGCCTTAGACAAGAACGAGAAGGTAGTTGGCATGGCTTTCGCATTGACTCTTGAGGCAGATACAGTGCCGTCCGGTAAAAAGCTTCTTATCAAGGAGCTTCTTTATGACTCGGAAGAGATCAAGGAATTACTATTGCAAGAGCTTACCCAGCAAAATAACGTATCACAAACGACGGTCAATACCCCTCCCATCCCTCCAAGTACCTTACCTATGGGTATGGCCCGCATCATCGATACGAAACGCATGATCCACCTCTGGCTATCCAAACAACACGAAAACCCCGTCTCCAAAAAAGACTTGGAGCAAATGGATAACCAAACGCTCACACGACAGCTGATGGGTTATCAGGGGAGAATGGCTTATATGAGTTTGATGCTGGATTAATGCCTAAAATAAAACACGGAATTTTCAATCCAACTGATAAATCTTCAGCTTATTGTAGAGTGTCTTCCGGTCGATGCCCAATAACTGAGCCGCACGAGTCTTATTATTGCCGCACTCTTGGAGGGCCTTACGGATAAGGTCACGTTCATGCTCCACGTTCTTAAGCTGAACGTTGGTGTGCGAAGAGAGGTTCTCCGTCAGTTCCTCCGGAAGTTCCTTGCGGGTGATGTATCGACCAGTCGCCAATAAGGTAGCGTACTTGATAACGTTCTTCATCTGCCGCAGGTTACCCGGCCAAGAATAGGATTGGAACAATTGCATGGTATCATTGTCGAAACCGATGATATCTTTCTGGAGCTCGCTATTCGCCAGATCGAGAAAATGATTGGCAAACAATAGCAAATCCTCTTTTCGCTCTTTCAAGTCCGGGATACGGATCGTGAACTCATTGATACGATGGTACAAGTCCTCGCGGAAATCTCCTTTCTCGATCGCCTGCCGCAAGTTCTCGTTCGTCGCAGATATCAAGCGCACGTTGATAGCAATCTCCTGATTGCTCCCGATCGGCTTTACCTTGCGCTCCTGTAGAGCACGCAATAACTGAACCTGTACCTCATACGTCAGGTTACCGATTTCATCCAAAAATATCGTACCGCCTTGAGCAGCCACAAACGCCCCAGTCTTGTTCTCGATCGCCCCCGTAAAAGAACCTTTCACGTGGCCGAAGAACTCGGAAGCCGCCAATTCTTTAGGGATAGCACCACAATCCACGGCGACAAACGGAGCCTTGCTACGATTACTTTGTTCGTGGATCCGACGGGCGATATACTCCTTACCGGTACCGCTAGCACCGGTCACCAATACGGACATATCCGTCGGAGCTACCAAACGTACATGTTCATAAAGCTGGCGGGCTGCTTGGCTCTGCCCTTCGATATAAAGATCCGGAGCCGAGGGAACCGGGGTTCTCGCCGGAGCCTTTTCTTCCACGTACATAAGTTCCTTGATCTTTCCCAGCAATTCATCCGGGTTTAACGGTTTGGCGATATAATCTGCCGCTCCCAGTTTCATCGCCTGAACCGCGGTTTGTATCTCTGCATAACTGGTCATCATGATAAGGGGTAAGCAAGGATGGGTACTTTTCAACCATTTCAACAAGTCGATCCCGTCGCTATCCGGCAGGCGCAAATCCGATATAACTAAATCGAACGCCTCCTCCCCCAGCCTCCGTTTAGCATCAGAAACAGAGGACGAGGATCTTACAACAAACCCTTTCTTACCCAGCCATGTAGTAAGCATCAGGGAAAAAGTTATATCATCTTCAACGATTAGAATCGACAGCATACCCACTCAGATTATTTATAGTAACCACAAAGGTAAATAAATAAAACGAATCAAGAAAACATCCACGTAGCTTTACGCCATACTCCCTCGAAAGGGCCTTGTTTATGATGGGCTAACCACCAGTGGCAAAAACCTAGCTGGAAAATGAAAAGAAGGATTCCTACGACGAAGCTGGCGGTCGTTCCCAGATCGTCATACAGGGATAAACCGTATCCGAAATAGATGAAAGAGCCTACCATCGATTGCGTGAGGTAATTCGTCAAACTCATTTTCCCGTAAGGTACAAGCCCGTGAAGCACCTTATGAGGTACCTTCCACTGCCACAAGACGATAAAGGAAGATACCAATATACACATGAACGAGAAATTACGCAAGGAAGACACGATCGTACTCATCGGGCGAAACTCTTCGGTACGCTCCAGCAAACCGGGTAGGGAAAGGGACAAATAATAGAGGGGAATGAAACAAACTACCCCGATAACAAAGGTCCTTGTCCAAAACGTCCGGTGTTTCTCTAGATTGACAAACAACCTCTTGCGCCCCAACAACATACCCAGCATAAAGAGAGCCGATGTCTGGAAGAAACGTCCATAACTCCAAGCCCAGAGAAGACTATACAGCTGCCCGTCCCACAGATTAGACTTGACCATTTCCCAAAAGCTGGTACCTTCCATATACGGATAGATCCGCATACAGTGCACAAGCCATTGTTCCTTGGATGCCACATATTCCGGATGCATCAGGGCATACATGAATTTACCCCACTCCATAGGCTGTAGCATCAAGACCACAGCAATCGCCAAGACCACCTTATTACTCAACTTGCAAACCGATATCAACACGATACCCAAGATCGAATAAAGCACCAAGATCTCCCCTGGGAAGAACGAGGCGTTGAAGCAACCGATAAAAAATAGGAGCACCAACCGCCAGAAGAAACGAAGCCGAAAATCCTTCCCTTTCCTCGCTTGGTTATCAAACTGGATAAAAAAGCTAAAACCGAATAACAGGGCGAAAATAGCATACGCCTTCCCGGAAAAGAGGAAGAACAAAGTATCCCATACCCCTTTATCCAAGGCTTTCATAAAATCGGTAGTAGCCTCAGGAAAATTATACAAGTTAAAATGCTCGATATTATGCAATAGGATAATAGCCATAACGGCAAATCCTCGTAATGCATCGACCACCTCGATACGAGGTCGGGATTGTAGTACGTGTTCCATGATATGATTCAGTAGATTTTATTATTTCGTGGCAAAAGTAACGAAACTAAATAGAAAAAGCATCCTCGAAAGGATGCCTTTTTCTTTTACAGACTTAAATTGAATACTCAGGACTTAATCTTTCGCCATGAATAAATTCATGACTTTTGTTTTTAACGGTTTACAATGTAGAAACGCCCACTTACGATTTCATTAAATAGATAGCGAATATCGTGCCAAAGCCGGTGAAACGCACGATAATGAATATCTAACCACTTATTATTTAACAAGTAACAGATAAATTTTGTTTCTATAAAGTAGAATTTTATTTCAAAAACGTGGGAAAGGCATTCCACGGATGGGTATTTATTCCACACCGGATTCCACAAGATTATCCGATGGCGGACTCCGCATCCTTCACAATAGCAAACGCTTGCTCGATTACCTCGCCCAGTAGGTGGTACCAGCCGGAATCAGTCAGCTCCTCATCGTTCTTCTCCAAGATCCGCAGGTGTTGCACCAAAGAATTGGCCCCCAGCATCGTGAACAGGGGAATCAACTTATGAGATATCCGGGAGGCTTCCTTCCTGTCTTTTCCCTCTAACGCTTCCCGAAGCAAGTCGATACTCTTGCGGGTTTCCTCCGAGAAGGTTTTCAGTATAGAGGCTGAAGCCTCCGGATCCTCTCCGGCGAAAGCGGTCAACGAAGAGAAATTCAACTCGCTCCTTGCCTCCAGACGGAGTGTCAGCAACTCATTCAGCAAGGAGATTAATTGGGCGGCGGTAAACGGCTTGTTCAAGAAACCCGTGAAACCAGCCTCCAGATAATGGTCGTGCTCCTTGGCGATACTGGCGGACAGGGCAATCACTGGGATCTTATCCGTTCCAGGAATACCAGACGTACGTATCTGCCCCAGTAAATGATAACCATCCAGCGTCGGCATCTGTATATCGGTAATAATGGCGTTGAATACGGTGTTCCGCAATAGTTCGAGGACATTATGCGGATTCGTACAACCGACCACCTGCACGTGACTCTGCTTCAAGAGTTCCTCCGTCAAGGCCAGTTGTAGAGGATCATCATCTACCAGAAGGCAATAGACATCTTGCCCCTCAAACAAGGGTAAAGCCTCGGCCTCACCAGCATCCGGAGCCTCCATCGTTACGTCCGGCAAAGATTGGTTATCGGCCAAGGGAAGAGGTAACAAGATCGTGAAATCACTGCCTTTCCCCGGGGTACTATCCAAAGCAAGCGTACCGTTCATCAAGGACAGAAGCTTACGGGTGATAGAGAGACCCAGACCGAAACCTTCTGCCTCTTCCGTATCGGCAAGGCGGGTAAACTCCCCGAATATCCGCTCTTGTTCCTCTTTCGGGATGCCCGAACCGGAATCGCTGACGGTAATAGACAGTTGATAATGGGCAGTGGACAGTTTCTGTAGGGAGACAAGTAAAACGACTCGCCCCGCTTCCGTAAACTTGATAGCGTTGGATAAGAGGTTTCCTACGACCTGCCGGATACGGATCGGGTCGCCCATATAAACTTGCCCTGTCTCCTCCGGTTTCAGGTTCAAGACAAACCGCAAGCCTTTCGCCTCCGCTATCGGCAGGAAGCTAGTATAGATCTCATCGAACAAGGCTGGGACACGGAAGGGAACGCTATGTACCTCCATCTCGCCGGACTCCAACCGCTGGAAATCCAACAGGTCGTTCACCAGAGAAAGGATATGATCCGAGGAACCTTTCATGTTCTCCAAATAATATTGCTGACGCTCGTCCGGATGGCGTCGTAACAAAAGCTCAATATATCCGATGATGGAAGAGAGCGGAGCCCGTATATCGTGACTGATCGTCAACATCAGCTTTTCACGGCTTCGCAATAAACTCTCGGCAACCTGTTTCGCCTTTTCCAGTTGCATACGGTAATATTTACTTCGTGAAATATCCCGTGAGATAAAGAAGAGGAACAGAGAGGCGATTACCACGGAGACGATTGCGATTCCGGCGATCAAATGGGAGGTCTCCCTCAATAGTACCTGCTTCTTATAGACCCTTTCTAGCGATACCTTCATCTCCTCCTCCTCGATATTACGGAGCATCTGGTTGATCTCCCGGGTAATCACGCTATTGTTATACCGTAAGTTAGAGGCCCTTTCCAACAACTGATCCATCAGTTGTTGCCGTTGCCAAGCCACACTGTCTTGGATGCTTTTCAGCACGCTGACAATCGTGTCGGTTGGATTATAAGCGTTCACCAACGTATCGATGACGATCTCCCGGGTTGTGTTCACCACGATGCTGGTATCTTCCTTGCCGGGAGAGAACACGTCAGCCAAACGCTTAAAGAATCCCCGCTTCTTACGGGGAACTACCACCGTATCTTGCTTGACCTCTACCCGCTCTTGCACCTGCATCTCGTTTACGATCGTATCCCGGACAGCAATTATTTTCTCGATATTCTCCGTATAAAGACGCTCCGTGTTCGCTTCCTGCCAAGTCTCAAGCAAGCGACGGGTATTCCATCGCTTACGCTCCAATAGTATGTCGATCGTATCTATTTTTAGGAGTTGCATGGAGTCCGTCACCAAGGTCCTCAACGAATCCATATTATTATGGGCCTTATTCAACGTATGATTGAAGTGGCGGAACTCGTTCTGGGGCATGCCTACCAACTGCCCCAATGCCTCGCTTTCATAGAGCAGGGAGAGCGTATTGGTGACCAAGTACACCTTCCGGCGTGCCTGATGATCCGGCTCGTCCTCTTCAGCCACTTTCTCTACTATATTATAAATGTAAGCGACCGAGCAGACCGCAATGGTAATCAGTAAAATATATCCTAATATCACCTTGCTAGTAATATGTCTGCTTTGCTCTTTCATATACGGTTGAAATTAGCCTAATTCCTATCATAAGCGATATCCCATTTATCCATCATCTCAAAATCCTGCTTTTTTAAGCCGACTTTCCAAAAAGGGATCGGGTCGTCATGGTCTCCCAAATACATACGGTCACGTACCTTGAAGGCACGATTCGTTAAGGCAAACGTGGAATCGGCCACAGGAGTCCGCACACCGGCTATATCAAGCATCGTATGGAATACGCTGTTCGTGCTAACCGGATAAGTCTCGTGTGCCTGCGCTTCCAGATATTTCTGGGGATACGACTCCCGGTAAGCCTTCGAGAACCAGATCACATAAGGAATATGCAACTGATAATAAGTCGGTATCGGAGAGGCATGCAAATAACGAGCTCTGGAATCATCGAAGATATCCTCGCCATGATCGCTTAAGTAAAGCATGGACGCCGGGGCATCTGTCTTCGCCAGCATATCTGCGATTTCCCCCAACACATAATCCGTATAGTGGATGGAATTATCATAAGCGTTCCGTAACTCCTTTTTATACGAGGCACGGATTCCCTCCGCCTTATCCGGCGTATAGAAACGGAACTCCTTCGGATAACGTTCATGGTAATTGAAATGTGAGCCATAAGTATGCAGTACCACGAAAAGATTACCGTCCTCTTTATCCAACTCCTTCTTTAGATAAGGCAGGATTGCCGCATCGTGCAAGGAGGTCAGCGTAGAGCCCGTATTAAACGCACTCATATCGATAAAAGTATCCGCCTCCCGGTAAAAAGCGCCGATCATCGAGGTCGTTAGTTTCTGGTTGGCGATCACGAGCGTACGGAAACCGGCCTCCTTGAAAGCAGTTACGATACTTTTCTCGTCGTAAAGGACTCCATAATTCTCGGCACTGGCAGCAGACAAGATAATGGGGACACTCTTATGCGTATTATTCGATTGCGTCACTACATCCGTAAAATGCACCAATCCGTCTAAAGCTTCCATACGGGGAGTCGTCTTGCGCTCGTACCCATAAAGGCCCCATTCCATGGCACGGGAGGTCTCTCCCACTACCAAGACGTAGATCTCCTGTTTTCCCTCAGCTTGTTCCAGCTTAGTGGCGTCGAACTTAAAGTCGGCGGAAGTAATATGATACTTACGGTTCCTCTCCGCCTTATTTATGGCGAAGTATAAATTGTATAGGGCGTTAACCGGATACACATCGTCCTTCCACGAAAATCGGTGATCTTGCAAAGGAGACAGGAAGCAAAGAATCAAGCCCATGACAAACATGCCTAAGCTGATCTTGGCCCATTTCTTCCGGAAAGAATTTCGCAATTTCTCTTTCTGCCGTATCGAACGATAAGCGAGTATTAGAGTAGGTAATGTATAGAAAAAGAATACACAACCGATCACCAGAATGATATTCCCCAATAATTCGCTAGCCTCGGAAGCGTTTGAGCTGGTAAGGTTCAAATACATATCGACCGCTATCACAGACTGCCCGAAAAGATACAGAAGCACCAACTGTCCCCCATCTAATATAACCTTCGGCAACAGGCAACAAACCATGATTCCCGGTTTACGAGCCACTAACAAAACACCCATCCAAAAGGCTAAAGGTATCAGCAACGATACGATACCAACCGTGACAGGAAGCGGTTCCGTAAAAAAGAACACACCGTTGGGGATGATAAATAACAGGGCAAATAAAAAATATAAATGCTCCTGTAAGGATATCCAGCGTATTAACTTTGTAAAATACTTCATTCAATAAAACTTTGCCAACTCTCAGTCATTACTCTTCTCAACGCATATCCAGAACCCGAAATTCCGGTAATTGGCAAAGATAGGCGTTATTAAACACATACAAAGCGTATTATACACAAAAAATGTTATTAGCATTCATAACTTCTCCTTCATCCGTCGCCAATACTCATTCATAGAACTTTTCACTTCATTATGTAACAGCAAGATACCAATCAAGTTCGGAAACGTCATCAAGGCCATAGTGATACCAAATAATGTCCAAGCAATAGTAGTATCCGTAAATGAAGTCAAGAAAAATCCGACAATATAAATTATGTGGTAGACACGGAATATCTCGTTCCCCAAAGTTAGGTCACCGACCGATCACCGTAATAAGACCATAAGGGATAGTAAGTTGTTCAACTCTTGCATCATCAGCCTACATTTTTTAATAATGATATCGCAAGTTAAGAATAACAAAACAAAAAGCAACATTACAAGCCTTTGTTTTTCATTTTAGACTTACAAGATTGCTTTTTTACAATCAAAAAGACACTACTACACAATAAGATTATATTTATCTCCTATATTTTCTGGAGGATAGCAATAAACTCATCATTCGTAATGTCTAGCTCCGACTCTTTGTAATTGACGTAGTCCTCAAAATAGTCACTGGCGATATCGGCTACAATCTCTCCTCCGTCCAAGCCATACGAGGAAACTAGTTTCTCCACCTGGTTACGTATCTGGCGAATCACCTGTAAACGATCCTCATAACGATCCGGCTTCTCCAAATCGGTGACATGCTCATTCCGAGCGATCAAGTAAACTACCATATAAAATTTCTCCACATTCCCGAAAATAGGGACAAACAAGGCTTTCTTCTCCTTAGGCAGATCTGCCAAAAACTGTTGTATCTTTGTCATAACTTTTATACTTTTACCTACATAAAAAAACAATATACTTTCGTGCAAAAGTATATTGTTTTTATCGAGTCTGTTAAATGATTGTATGTTTCTTCGTAAAGTCCAGAATCTCATCAATATAGCCAAAAGCCAATCCTGTTACCGTATCCGCACAGCCATAATAGATAGCGATACGTTTCGTCTCCGGATCATACAAGGCAGCGCAGGGGAAGACTACGTTCGGAACGTCTCCCATACACTCGTAATCCTTTTGCGGGGATAACAGATAAGGCCCAGAACGGAATTTCACTTTCCAAGGTTGCTCCAAATCCAAGATAGCGGAACCGAAGCTATACACATACCCATTGCAAGAATGAAGCACGCCGTGGTAAATCAACAACCAGCCTTCGGAAGTCTCGATAGGGATAGGGCCCGCACCAATCTTCATGCACTGCCAAGCACTATCTTCGAACGCAGCCGGAGACATCACATGGCGATGCTTACCCCAAAAACACAGATCCGGAGACTCGCTATAGAAAATATCACCAAACGGAGTATGACCGTTGTCGCTCGGACGGCTCAGCATAGCGAAGTTGCCGTTAATCTTACGAGGGAACATTACGCCATTACGGTTAAAAGGCAGATAAGCATTCTCCAACTGATGGAAGGTCTCAAAATCAAACGTGTAAGCCACGCCGATCGTCGGGCCATGATAACCGTTACACCAAGTCACGTAGTAACGATCCTCGATGAAACATACACGGGGATCGTAAGCGTAAACAAACTCACCAATCTCCTTGTCATCACACTCAAACTCGAGTTTCGTCTCGGAGATATTCCAACGAATGGCATCCGCACTAAAACCTACGTGCAAACGCATCCGGCGATTCGTATCGTCGCAACGGAACACACCGGCATAACCACCCTTGAAAGGGACAACAGCACTGTTGAACACGCTGTTTGATGTCGGAAGGATATCACGAGGAATCACCGGGTTCTTTGAATATCTCCACAATACTTCTTTGCTACCCTCGGGACGATCTTCCCAAGGCATATCAGGCAGCGGAGCGCCTACGATTTTCAAATTATCCATAACTAATCCTATTAAAATATTACTGTACTAACTTATTACCTTTATCGTCATACGTGAACGGTACGAAATAGGCTACCAAGAACGAAGGAATCATCGCCAGCAAGGTCACGATAAAGAAATACTTGTAACCTAGCCAGTCGCTCACGAAACCGCTCATCATTCCTGGAAGCATCACCCCAAGATTCATGATACCCGAGGCGAACGCATAATGCGCCATTTGATGCCTGCCCGGAGCAACCTGTTGCATCATGAACAACATCAAGCCCACGAAACCGAATCCATAGCCAAAGTACTCGAACACGATGGCGGAAGCGATAATGAAACCATTATCCGGCTGGAAACACGCCAAGAACGTGTATACCAAAAACGGTATGTTGAAACAACAACAAAGCGTAAACAATACCTTCCGCAATCCCTTGGCCGAGATATAATATCCACCGAGCAAAGAGCCCAACACAAACGCCGCCGCTCCAAACGTACCATAGTACAAACCGATCTCTTGCTCCGTAAGCCCCAATCCTTGATCAACTACCGGAGCTTTCAGGAACAAAGGTACGATCTTTATCACAAACCCCTCGGCAAAACGATACAATATGATGAAACAAATATACCACACGATATGCTTCTTCGTAAAGAATTCCTTGAAGACCAGCCACAACTCAGCCAAACTCTCCTTCAACGAATGTTCTCCGATAGCGGCTTTCCCGCCCGAAGGCAGCATCTTCATATGATAAAAACCAAGCAGGATCATGATTGTACCGCAAAGCAACATAACGATCATCCAAGCGTATATCACGGCCTCTTTCTCCAGCCCTATCCCAGTAAAATATTGCATCATATAACCTGCCAGATAGACCAAACCACCCGTAGCTACGATCTTCGCCAAATTGTAGAACGCACCTTGCCAACCGATATATTTGGCTTGATCCTCCAGCGAGAGTTCTTTCATATAAACACCATCTGTAGCCACGTCATGCGTAGCTCCGCTAAGCGCTATAATACCTAATAAGGCGATAGATAGAGCGAAGAAACTCGGCAAGTTTAACGCCAAAGCCACTAAACCGAATAAGCAACCAGACAACAACTGGGTCAATACGACAAAGAATTTCTTGGTACGATACATTTCCAGAAACGGGCTCCATAAAGGTTTTAAGGTCCAAGGCAACATGATAACCGAGGTCCATAAGGCAATCTGGGCATCTGATATATCTAGCCCCTTAAACATGAGTACAGTAACCATATTCAGCACTACAAATGGTAATCCCATAGCAAAATAGACACTAGGAACCCAAGTTACAGGGTTTTGACGTTTAGTAGCATTCGTGTTTTTTTCTTCCATGCATTATTTAGAATTTAGGTGTACAAAATATAATTAATAGTCCGGATATATCTTTAATCGATCGGACAAATAGAAGAGATCATCCCGAAGGTGGCGTTATCATTCAAATCCCAGACCATCTTTCCAGCTCCGTTTATCTCGATCAACTGAGGAAAATGTCCTTTCGCCGCCTCTCCGTCATGTCCTTGCCAGTTACAGATATATAAACCACCGTCCCGTTTAGGGAGTAGTTGGGCGACAAAGAAGAGCTGAGCTCCCTCTATATCGTTTGCGTTCATCTTACGAACGACCTCTCCGGTCTCGAAATTCAGTTCGATGAAGCAATGGGCATCACCGCAAGCGACCAGATAATTACCATTATCCAACGCAGCTACGCTAAACGGGTTACCGTTTACTTTCACGCTTTTCAGCAATTGACCGGATGGGGATATTTCCTGGATCTCGGAGGTAGCAAACAAGGGCACTAGATAATTGCCTCGCTTATTCTTGTTTACTTGACGGAATTGTGCATGGGGTTGCTCAATTTGGGTATCGAAATCTGTTTTCGACAGGATCTCTCCTTTTGCGTTCACTTCCATGATCGCAGCCGGGTTTCCACACCACGCCAATAAATAATTACCGTTGGGAAGTACACGGGCTGTCTGCATCTCACAACCTTCTGGAGCGGAGATATTCCAGACCTCCTCATGATCCCGGGTGATTAGCTTCGCCCCTTTCGAATAGGAAAAAAGGATATTCCGATCGGGAGTAACAGCTACGGAATTACATTCCCATCCCTTTTCCAAAGGATGCTCCCATTCAATTCCTTTCGTGTTCTTGTTTACGATGGCGATCTTGTCCCAACCGGAACCGCCTAATAAAAGATGATGCGACGCCTCATGGCATGCGGAACATACGAGTAGCAAGCATGCGGATAATATAAAAGTATAGATTTTCATGGTTTAATATTTATATAAATAAACAGGGGCAGGTAAACCCTACCCCTGCGACTGGATTATTTCGCTAAGTCACAAAACAATTCATATCCCTGATCGGGCGTGATACCTTGATGCACGACCGCATGAACCGCTTGGATCATGGCGACAGGAGAAGTACTCTGGAATACATTACGTCCCATATCCACGCCAGCCGCACCGTCGTTAATCGCATTATAACATAATTCCAACGCCTCCTTCTCCGGTAATTTCTTACCACCGGCGATTACCACGGGAACCGAACAAGCGGCAGCTACCTTCTCGAAACCCTCGCAATAGTAGGTCTTCACGATATTAGCGCCGTTCTCCGCACAAATACGGGAAGCCAGACCGAAATAACGAGCGTCACGAGCCATTTGCTTACCAACGGCGGTAACACCCATTACCGGGATATTGTAACGGCTAGCCTTATCGACCGCCTTATATAAGTTAGCCACTGTCTTAGCCTCATGCGCCTCATCGCCGATAGCCAACATAACCGCCATGGCAGAGACATTCATACGGATAGCGTCCTCTATATCGATCAATACATTATCATTCAAATCAGTAAGGATAGACGTTCCAGCATCCGAACGAAGACAAATCGGCTTCATCGTATTCGCCGGAATCGTAGATTGCAGGATACCACGGGTACACATCAAGCAATCCGCATATTCAATCAAAGGAACGATATTCAAGTCGATACGCTCCAGACCGGAAGTCGGCCCCATGATGAAACCATGGTCGAAAGCAAGCATAACCGCCTTGCCTGTCCTCGGGTTGAAGATACGGGATAAACGGTCTTTCATACCCCAAGGTAAGTTCTCGGCCCCCTTCACATGGAAACTCTGATTCTCACAATTGATGCCTAAACCGAAGTCCGCACCTTCTCTCAAATCATCTAAATCTGCCATATTTATTATTCGTTATATATTTATTTTGTAAAGACGGGGCGTGGCCCGTCTTACGGTTTATTATTTTAAAACGCCTCTGCAAATGAAGCAAACATGCAGCTCCAAGAAGTAGCCCCACTATCAGCGAAACCAATCGAACGCTCACCATAGTTACGGGCACGGCCAAAATTAGCTTTCATTGGTACCGTAGCCTCCGCTCCCTCAAGCGCCGCTTTAGCGCCAGCATTCAAGACTTCCTTGATATCATCCGATGTACAAACCTGCATAGCCTCCACCGCCGGAATCAAGGCGTCCATCATCGTCTTGTCACCTCGTTTCGCTTGGGTTTGTTGTTGTACATTCGCCAGACCACCGGCAAACATAGCTTTCACGCCCGCAGCATCTAACTCAGTTCCCTCGGCATGGTCGCCCATACCCAAGAAGAAAGCGCCGAGCAAGGTACTCGTCGATCCGCTCACTTCCATCATCACGTCCATACCCATATCACCAAGCATCTGCTTGAACTCCGTTCCGGACTGAGCGCTTTTATTCACGGCTGTCATAGCGGCAACGATAGCGGTACCATGATCACCATCCCCGATTACGGCATCCAATTTAGAGAATTCCTCCTCACGTGCCTTGATTTGTTTCAGCGCATTGTCTAACATGGCCTTGAAGGCCTCGATAGTAAGTTGTTTCATATATATATTTATTTACCTAGGGTTGTCCAATAAGGTGCGTCCGCACGTTTGTTATTCAAATAATCGATATGATCCTCATCCAAAATAGCTAGAATCATCTGGAATCCGGCCTGCTCCTGTACGGTCAAGATCTCTTGAATACGACTTGCCACCACCTGTAAGCCACGAGCCTCTAATTCCTTATAAGCCTTACGGAAGACGATATTCAATTCCATATGGGTAGTAGCGCCTACGCCGTTAATGATCAACAACATCTTATCACCAGCTTTTGGCTGTAACTGCTGGCAAAGCAAGTCTATCATCTCCGCTGCCGTATCATCGGCGGATACCAACGGTTTCTGTCCACCGCCACCTTCGCCATGTTGGCCCATACCGATCTCCATGATTCCATCAGGAAGATTCGTGATCGTTCCTCCGTTCTGGGGATGCGTACAAGAACGCATAGCGACAGCTAAGGTAGCCACGTTCTTATTATAGCGCTCACCTATCTCAATCAACTCGTCTAAAGACTTCCCTTCCTCGGCGGCGGCACCTAATATCTTATACAAAGGAACACAACCAGCCAAGCCACGGCGGTCGTCTACATTCGCCCCGATACCTGCGCTGATATCATCATGCGTAAGTAATTTTTTCACCTTAATCCCTTTACGAGCAGCCAACTGGCAAGCCATATTAGCACTCATCACGTCGCCGGAATGGTTCAATACGACCAGCAAGATCCCAGCCTCACGATCCATCAATTGCAGTGCCTGAAACAAACGTTGGGCACCCGGAGCGGCGAATACGTCACCCACGACGGAGCAATCCAACATGCCCTCTCCTACGAAACCGCTCAAGGCAGGCTCATGACCGGAACCGCCTAAGGTAACGATCGCTACTTTATCATTGCCTTTCGGGTTAGCACGTACGACGATATTCTCAGCCGCCAACTTTACCTGATTCGGATACGCAAATACATAGCCTTCCAATAACTCTGCCGTAATATTCTCAGGATCATTTATGAATTTTGTCTTGATGTCTGACATGGTATTATCCTCCTTTAGATTTATGAATTTTGATTTACGAATTATTTTAGTTCCATGATCTCGATAGCGATACCTTCTTCCTCAATGAAAGCAATCGTCAAGTGTTCGTCGCAAACAGCCGGACCGAAGATTACCTTCTTACCTTCCAACTCTTTTTCCAAACAAGGAACCGTATAAGCGATATGGCCATTGGTCTGTACCAACTCCGGTAGGCAGCTGCCTTTCTCGAATTTCAAGAACTCGATCCGGTTCGGACTCTTGCTGTAATCCGTCAACCATACACTCAGGCCTTCGTTATAAACCGCCCCTTCTTTACTTTCCGTAGTGACAATTCCTACGTGATTAAATGTTCTCATGATCTATTCAATTTATAGTTAGACAATTATATTATTAAAATTCGTTCTGTTCCGATAGGATATAAAGCCAGCTCCCAATACTAGGATGATCGACAGATAAAGATAAATAAATATCCCGTTCACGTTGTCATTCTGGCCATAGGAGTGCATGCCACTCAAGAAATAATTCACGCCGAAGAAAGTCATCAACACCGAATAGAAGGCCAAAATAGACGTGAAATTAAACAGCCACAGGTTATTACATTTCGGTATCAAGCGAAGATGCGTCACGATCACATATATCACCATCGTAATCAACGCCCACGTCTCCTTCGGGTCCCAGCCCCAATAACGTCCCCACGACTCATTCGCCCAGACCGCTCCCAAGAAAGTACCGATCGTCATCAGGGCCAACCCGATCCAAAGTGACATCTCGTTCACGATACTCAATTCCCGTACCCGGTCTTTGAGCATCACGCTGTTCTTCTCCCCGCTTACGCTCATCATCACCAGATTCGTCAAGCCGATCAGACAGCTAATGCCGAAGAAACCGTAAGCCCCCACGATAACCGCCACATGGAACATCAACCATGGGGATTTCAAGACCGGAACCAGCGGATTGATCTGCGGGTCCATCCAACTCAAGCCGGACACAAACAAGATGATCCCCCCGAATAAAGTAGCCAACGCAAACGTAAGAGTACTCTTGCGTACGAACAACAACCCGGCGAACACCGTAGCCCAAGCCACATAAACCATCGTCTCGTACGAATTGCTCCAAGGGGCGTAACCTGCGATATACCACCGCATTCCCATCCCATACATATGGAAAACGAATACGGCCAAAATGCCCAGACTCAATACCCAAGTCGTATAGGTAACCCATTTTTCCTTCTTGAATAAGGCCACGAAAGCGAAGACTAGCAACAAGCCTCCCAAAATCAAGTACCCTTTCTTACATTGCCGGAATACATCCATTTGATTATATTTAATCTCGGCCTGTATTTTCTCAGGGCGAATGTCTACCGTCTTATTCTTGGCTTGCTGATACGTATGGATCATTCCGATCACCTCGTCCGCTTTCTCCCAATCACCGCTCTTCAACCCTTCCTGTACCTCCGATAAATACCAACCCATAATGTGGGTAACGAACATGGAGTCCTTTCCAGAAAACGCCGATAAATCATCGCCCGGCGCATACCATTTGTGATCCGGGTCGTCCTCTTTCGGGAAAAGGTTTAACATCTGGTAATTGATCAATTGATGGAAGATATTTACCTGCTCATCCAGCTTGATCAAGTCTTTATCGAAGCGGGTACGCTCCGCTGGCATTTTATTGTAGGCCTCTTCCAGCTTCTCTTGCAATTTATAGCGTCCGTTACTATCGAATACCTCTATATAGGCGCAATCCTTATCCGTAAGGTCGTAATAATTAGCCAGCTCACTATTAGACAAGGCGATAAACGGCACCCGGACCCACATATCCGGCATAGCCAAGACACTCAACAAGAACTGATCAGAGTTCAAGGAACCGAACTGATCCGATTTATGCAACTTTCGAAGTACCTCGGAAGAGAATGTATTGATTGGTAACATACGTCCGCTTACCGACTGGATCGGCAACGCACCGAACTTAGAGGCATGTTCCGGACTTATCGTATATTTCTGTATGACTTCCTTCATCTCGGGAGCAGCCGCACCTTGCGCCCGCAAGCCTCCTACGAAAAGAAGAACCGCAACTAACAGGATCGTTTTACGAGCGCCCGATCTTAAATCTTTCAACAGTCGACTTAATTTCATGAAGCGGGAGTTTTTACCTACCAAGCAAAGTATGAAGCCGATCACTAAAATCACGTAGCCGGTATATGTAATATTCCTTCCGGCCACATCTCGATTCACGGAAAGTACCGTACCTTGCTCATCCGGATCATAGGAGGCTTGGAAGAAACGATAGCCTTTCACGTCTAATACATTATTCATATATACCCGGGCATGGCAAGTCTGTCCATCTACATGTACCAGCAACTCACTCTCATAAGCGGAGGGACTGGCAGAGCCGGGATAGCGGGTTAAGGTAAATTTCACGAGTTCTACGCTAAAAGGAAGCGTATGATAGAGAGTCTGGTCCGAGGTACGGATCATGATACGATCGCTAGCCTCTCCCTCACGCAGGTGAAGGATTCCTTCCTCGCCGAAAAGGTGGGAAACAAGGGCGCCCAGAAGGATGACAATAAAGGCGGCATGGGTGACCATCAATCCCCATTTACGCCGCTTAAGTAACTGGTGCTTGATAACGATAGCCACGAAATTAGCTACCAATAAGAATTGGAGTAAGAAAAATACAGGAGAATAGTAAATCATCGCTTTAGCGGCGGCAGTACCATGATACTTCTCTATAAAAGTAGCGATAGCCAAGCCAAAGGCGTAGATCAATAGAAGGACGATAGTCGTCACGGAAGAAGAGATAAATCTTTCTAGAGTTTTCATTTGCTCATTTATTAATAACACTGATGCGACAAATGTACGCAGATTAATCATTTTTGAAAGAATCGGCGATTAATTTGCCGCATCCATGTTATTTATCAATAAATAGACCTTGTCTATTAGTCCTCAATAATTACCCGGAAGCCTACGTTGAACACACGTTGGTACGGATAATATCCCTTACGGGTATAAGCCGTCGAGAATTTCGGTCGCTCGATATAAGAACCGCCACGAACCACCTTATACTCGGAAACCTCTTTCGATTTCTCGTTGTAAGGATAAGGCAAGTAATCTGAACGTGTCCATTCCGCCACGTTACCGTGCATGCAATACAAACCAAACGGATTCGCCTCATATTGCTTACCACCCACTTGAACCAAATTGCCATCATCCACGCCTTCCTCTTTCGGTAAGTAAGTATAGTACTTGTACCAATAAGAAGTCTTAGGCATCGGTTGCGGGTCAATACCGCTTACGGCAAGCAGGAGCGTGGTTACGTCGGCTAGGTTATCCTTTTTGCCGAAGTCTGCATTCATATCGCCATACCAGAAATCCTGATCGCTGCCGGCACGACAAGCCCATTCCCATTGCGCCTCGGTCGGAAGCGTGATGTTCAAGCCTGTTTTCTCACTCAGCTTCTTACAATAATTTATAGCGTCATTGTAACTTACACGGATTACCGGTTGCTCCGGTTTATTAGCAGGATATCCTTGAACCACGTGATCCTTCCATTGCTGATCCACGAAACGGCTGTCGTGATCCGGGAAAATCACGTTGAATTGCTGGTTCGTAACCTCCAACTCACCCATCCAGAAAGCTTTGTCAATCTTCACTTTCGCCGTTGGACGAGTATCGGATTGCCCACGATAGCTACCCATCACGAATTGTCCGGCCGGAATGCGAACAAATGACATCTTGATACCCGGAGCCAACTCAATCTCCTTACGGGTTTCCTTCTCGTCGGCCAACATAGCCTTGATCCGGTCCGCATCAAAAGGCCAACCTTTCACCTTCAACTCTTTTTCCTTGACAGGAGCCAATTTCTCCGGCATCTCCGGTTTGATCTCACCTTTACCCTTCAAGTAAGCGGCATAATCGGAGATCTCTTTCTTCCAATCCACTCCTGCGCCATTCGCATACTTATCCGTCAACTCTTTACGGCGCTTGATCTGGTCGAAGCCTTGATACGGGATGATATCCTTCGAAAGCACATTTGCGTTGAAATAACCCTTATCCGGAGCGTTGTAATCAATCCAGTTATAAAGGGTTTTCCACTCTTTATCCGTCAGTTGCACGTTAAAGTGCCCTTTCTTCAACATACGAACCAGTTCACTCGTGTTCGGATGATATTCATACGGTTGAAGAACCACCATATCACCCTCGCCACCTTGACGGTGTACATACGGATGCAGATTCAAGTAAGAAGTGCCATAACCTAATTTATCCTTCTTGCCCCCACGCAAGTCGAAAGCCTTACCCTCACCATTATGGCAAGCGACACAGGCACGATCTAAGATCGGTTGGATCTCTAGATCGAACGTGAACGAACGAGTACCCCCTTCCGGCGGAGTCAACGCATGCGGGGCTTTCTGCGAAGCCATCACACGTTTCGGGATAGGAATCTGGTTCTGGTCCTCATGGCAACCGATACAAGATACCACCTCGCCCGGCTGACCGGTCAACCAGCTACGCATCCACTGGATAGCCACTCCGTCTTTGTCTAACGGCTGGATAGAGATCGGCGTATTCGCCGGGATCTTGAAGATAGCGGAGCCATCCTCTTCTACCGGTACTGTACCCAACATACGCTTGATGTCCCAACCGGACTGGATTCCATGCCAGTTATGATCGGAGGTAGTCTTCACGTAAGCATACTCATAAGCGTGCAGACGAAGAGACTTAACCGTACCCCGGGGAATGCCTCTCAAACCCTCTCCCTCGTAAATATCCTGAATAAAGACCGTAGCCTCTTTGTCATTCAATTTCACACGGTCCGGAATAGCCGGAGGAGTCTGTGTCTTACGTACGGCAACCGGACTGATATAGCCCTCACCCTCTACCTTACGCAAACAAGTCACGTTATCGAATACGTCCACCAAATAGATACCCCATAAATCCTGTGGATCTAATTTAGCGGCCACCAAGAAATATTTATCATTCAGCGGAGTCGGTTTGATAAACTGCGGCCATACGCCATTTACCAACTCATCCTTAATCTCCTCCACGATCGGCCGGTTACGATACGGGATCTCCTGTACCATACCAGCGGCGCCTTTACGGGCTTTCGCCGGATCGAACACGATCAAACGACCGGAACGGGCAATACCATGGTGACCGGAGATAATTCCCACGAAAGCGGAACCGTGGCCCGGCAACGGCTGGATATCGAACGTACTGTTCGGGAACATCGATCCGCTACCATACAGCGCTTTCTGCTCCGTACCATCCGGATTCATGTTCATCACGATACGGGAATAATAGTGCGTCAAGTCCGTGTACTCCCAACGCGTGTACATCACACGACCGTTATTCATCACTACGGGGTTCCAGTTCGCGTCTTGATCGAAAGTCAGACGGCGCAAGTTCTTCGTATCCGGCGTATAAAGTACCATATTGCCGACAGGATCATCACCGCTTACACAAGGCACGCCTTGATAACCGATATTCGAGTTAGCGATAATACGTCCGTCCGGTAAGTAGGTTCCATCATAAAACTCCAGATCCGGCTCCTCGTTATGTATTAATTGCTTAAAGCCCGAGCCATCCAAATTCACCTCAAATATATTCCAACGCTTATCGGGCATCGTCTGAGTAAACATCGCACGATCGCCATCCCAATGCATCCGCAAGTCAGCGATAGAGGAACCGTTTTCTGGTTTATAGATCGACCGTACCTGTACATCCTCCCCCCGTAGATTACTCAGCTCCACGATATCGGCGTCAAATCCCATACGGCGGACGGACTCTTGGTTGCTCCAGTTATTACCCTGCGTACCCAAATCCGGGGCCATTGCCTTATGAGCGTTTACACCTAATTTAAAGCGGGCAGCCAAAACTTTATCACCATCCAAGAACGGGTTCGCCAACAAGATCATACGTTTATTTGCGATCGCTTTCTCGGCATTAACCAAAGCGGTCTCATCACCACTATAAATACCATCGAAACCTTTCTTTACTTGTTGTTCCAGCTCATCCAAAACCGGCTGATACTTAGTGGCATCGAAACCTTTCAGCTTTTTCATATCGTTGAAAGCCAAACGAATCGCCTCCATATTCAACCAATCCAAGTCGCTCTGCAAATTACAGATCCGTTGAGTTTTCTCATAAAGTTTCAAGTACTCACGGATCTGAGTATCGATATCTTTTTCCATCTCGATCTGCTTAACAGCGTTCTTTATATACGCAGCGTCTTTCAGACGAGAAGCCAGATTCAAGACAATATCACGCTCTGCGGAAGCGTCGCCAGCAGTCAACCAATTCTCCAACCCATCGATATTAGCGTTTAAGGCTCCTAATTCCTTCGGATAAGCGGCTAGCAAGCGTGCGGCCTCCTCCTTCGGGAAAACATTCATGATACGGAAAAATACACTACCTACCGTCGACTGATCGGCCAAACCCACCTCAGCCTCAAAGCGTACATATTCCTTATTGATATTGTACACCATCACGCCATTGGCATGGCATAATACGCTATGATCGTATTTCTTACCGCCGATCAACAAAGGATTCCCGTATAAATCCGTATTCTTGCGGATACTGCCCGAGCCAGAAACCCAATAATCAGGATCTAACTCATCCAACCAAACCGAACTACCGTCCGCCTTGATTAAACGGGCATTCGCCCATGTACCCCAATCCCAATCCGTACCATCTGGTCCGGCGGCCGTAACAAGTACCAACTGATCCTGACCCGTCAAATCGGCGGACATCGGGACTGCCTTCTGCTTCGCCTTGATCCAAGCGGACATGATCGGCATGTTCGCCTTCACCAAAGAGGCACGAAGCTCAGACTTTTGCTTTACCGCAGCGTCAATCCAATTATCCACCTTCTTTTGCTTCGGACCCGCCGAAACAAGAAGAGAGGTCGACAACAAGAGTGATACCATTATATAATATTTATTCATGTATTAAATTTAAATTTAGAAGGTTGTTTATTGAAATCCTAAGGAATCACGATTGGTAACCCTGAGGATTAAGCATAACCCTAGAGGTCTTTATAAAGCGGCCTTCTGGTTCGTGAAACGTAAACCAGCGTTGTCGTGATAGCATGCCCACTCATCTACGATAGCACCTTCCGGACCTGCCATCATAAAGTGGAATGTCTCTAATTTCTTCAGACGCAATACGTCACCGACCTTCTGAACCACGAAGTTCTTGCTCTTGATCGGTCCATGTCCGGCGGGGATAGCTGGAGCGTTCGGAGTCTCGTCACCTACCTCAGAGAAGTTGTATACCCAACCCTTCTCTACCATCCAAGACTCATGTTTAGCCGGGAAGTCCGTCTTTACGTGGGCGTGTTCCGGAATCATCTGGCCCGGCAACAAATAGATAGCGTGAGCAAAATACTTATACTCTGGATCGTTGATCCAGAAAATACCACCCATACCTACATTTTCGAAATCCCCCAAGCCAAAGTCTGTCACCCACATATCTTTCGCCATCAGCTCCGTAAAGGGAACATCATAGAAAGCAAACATATCCTTCATCGCTTCCATAGCGACATCTTGTTGAAACTTGCCGTCTTTATAAAAATCGGCGTTCGTGTACTTCTTTGAATAAGCCATTGTTTTATTTTTTTGATTGTTAGTATTACATGCATTCGTGCATTCTTTGCGGCAAGTTCCTTCCGGACAATTGCCCTCCCCATTAGCGGCGCAACAAGTAGCGTCTGTCGTTGTCTTTCCCGTACATGCGACCATAGATGCCAACACCAATCCCATAGCCGCCATTTTCATGTTCAAACCTTTTCTCATTTGTTTTTGTGTATATTTGTTAGTACTATTTGTTTCAACGTATCGCTATTCCCTCGATCTCGATCAGTAACTCATCCCGGCAAACATCGGCCCACATATAAGAGATCGGGATATTTAATCCGTAGGTATTCATCAAACGCTCAGCCTCCTCGTAGTCGGATTTATTCTTCAAGTAGACACGTAATTTGACCAATTTAGCGTCAGCGATCAGTTCCGCTATATTTTCCATCGTGATCCGTAGCTGACGTTCCAGACCTACTCCCGTCAAGCTCTCCTCACCACGGATAGCAGCTGTACCGGAAATATAAATCAATTTACGATCCTGAAAAGTCATGCTCTTGGCACGCTCGAACTTAGGGGTCGTCTTCTTTTGTCGGGCAACTTCCAGTACTTGTTCCGAATACGCATGGGCAGCCACCTGCAACTTATTATCAATCGGAGTAGCGAAAGCACCCGGCGTAATAAACACGGCGGCATCCACATCGATCAAGATACCTCCCAGATTCGCCCCGATACCCGTAGCGGCAGGATACCCATTCGTCCAGTCCACCTTACTATAAAAATCAGACCGGGCGTTATTAAACGCTTGGTAATGCTGATCCGGACCGTCGAAAGCGGTTATACGCTCGATATAATTCCACTGACGGATAATGCTATTCAACGGAAAACCCTCCCGACGAAGTACATCCCCCAATAACCGGAAAGCCTCCACCGACTGAGGCTCGATACCAAAATGAAGTACATCTCCTTGAAAACCGCCGGCAAAAAGAAAACGCCCCGAGACATTCTCCAACAAGACATAAGGAACACCTTGATAATGACGGAAAGTAATCCGATCCTGTGCATCGGGCACATAGCTATGTACCTCCATCAGCAAAGGAGCGTTCAATGGCGGCTGGGAGACATAGCTCAAGGCCGGCTCGCACTCCCCATAATACCGACGAATCTTCTCCCGCAGCAAAACCCGGCGTGCCACGTATTCCTCATTCGTACCCGGAGTACCGAAAAAGGCCAGCCTCATGATCACCTCGTTTTGAGGTAATTGAGACAATAGATCGTCCACCATAACCGCGAACTCAGCCAGCTCGGTGCTTAATATCGTATAATGTATTTTCTCACAATAATTCATATCCTTTTATTTTACAGGGAGTTTACATATTCCGTTAACGCCTCGATATCTTTCTTGGAAACCTTTTTATCGATGCCATGCTTATGGACCTCGAATACCTCTTCCATGGTAGCCGCACGCCCATCAAACAGATAAGGAGCCGTACGCCAGACCTCGATCAAAGTAGGAGTATCCCACCCTTTCTCAAATTCTATATCCTCACCGATACGATGCATCTTCATATCCGTATAATAAGGACCGCTATGGCACTCGCCACATTTCAGTTTCTCAAACACCTTTCTTCCCTCTTTCGCCTTATCCGATAATTCCCCATTTACTAAATACGGGCTAGGCACCGGACGCAAAGATTTCATATAAGCATCCACACATTTCGCCATTTCCTCTTCCGGCTCAAAAAACTGGATGAACTTAAAACCGGCACGTACCGCATATTCTGCGCTCTCACGAACACCCGAGATCATGCTTGGGGGGGTCACATGCGAATACAACATGCTCTTACAATTCTTCGAGTTACCGACCCCGTCATTCATCAAGTCCCAGTTCATCCCGTCCGTACGGCCATCCCCCGGATGGCAACCGTTACAACTCTGCCAGCCTTGATAGCAATGATTCGCATCGTTAAAGTATTTCTCGCCCTTGTTCTCCGGCGTTTCAGTACGACCCGGATTCATGTCGGTAACCGTCACCTCCAATGTATTTATATCGATGGTATTCAAGATATCGGCGAAATAAGTAGGGATTATCAACTTATCTCCCGAAAATATAAAATTCCGGGGACCGTTTCCTTGTAAGGGAACTCGCTCACGAAGTCCATACAAGAAATTCAAGTCGTAATCCAGACGGTTCTTATTCTTATAAGACTCAAACTTCGCCAACATCGCCGGATGATCAATCACGCTCACCTCATGCGTTCCGCTATGGGTGATAAAGATATGCTTGTCATCGCAAGCGATACTCCAGATACCGGCAGCACCACGATCCGGCTCGTCCACCAATACCGCCCCAACGAATTCCTGCTTCGCCACATCAATCACGCTGAAAGCGCTCGTATTCATCCAACCTTGTTGAAGTTGAGAAGTAGGCACCGTGAATCGTCCCAAGTTATGAGACACGTATATATATTTCCCGTCCGGCGTGATACACATCCCCCGTAAGGCATTGCTACCATTCGCCAATTGGATATCTTTCACTTTCGTAAACCCATCCATCTCGATTACTGATACGCAAGCGGCCACCACATCCACGTTCGCCCGTTGTGCGGGCAGGAAATTCGTAACAAACATATACTTGCCATCCTTGCTGAATACCGCCGATTTAGGCTCACGCAACACTTTCACGCTCCGGACTACCTTATGCATCACCGGATCTACCTCGACCACCGAGTTATCGAACTGATTACATACATATATATGTTTCTTATCCGGCCCGAATATCGGATGGCAGGCTCCCGATCCCGTCGGTATAGCCGCTTCCACCCTACCCGATTCCAAGGAAAGAACTTGTAGGCGGCCGGTCTTCTCAAAGGTCGTCACATACACATTATCCCCATCCAAAAGCAACCCAGTCGGGATCTCATCAAACGGAAACGAACGAAGCAAACTCTTACCGTCCGCTGAAAAGATATCCAGATGTCTCGTTCCTTTCTGTGTCATCAATAGCTCCCCCTTCGCATTCAATACGGCATCCGTAGTAAAGAAAGGTGGGTTGCCGGCTGAAGCGAGAGAAACGCAACAGCCGACAAGACAAGCCACCAATGAGTTTTTTATCAAGTATTTTCGTGTGTTCATGGTATATTTCGTATTCCTTATTTTCTAAATCCTAGTTCGTTCGAGATCACCCCAGCAACCTCCTTGATCACCTTCACCGTATTTTTCACCACCTCTTTCGATAAGCGGTCTTTCGGGCCGGAGATCCAAATCGCTCCACAAGGATATCCCGTATAATTAAAGATCGGGGAGCCTACGCATATCACGCCGCTCAGCTCCTCCTCATTATCCATGGCATATCCCAGCTTACCAACCTTCTCCAATTCCTCCAAATAGCCCTCACGAGAAGTTATCGTCCGGGAATTATACCGTGTAAACGTCATGTAGGATAGGTAGCGATCTCGCACCGTCTTCGGCAAATAAGCCATAATCGCCTTTCCGGGAGCCGAACAATGCAATTCAAACGGCTTTCCCGGCGACAGGACGAAGCGGAACGTATGATGTCCTTGCGCTTGTTCGATAAAAATTCCTTTCTCATCTCCCAAGACACCAAAGCAAGCGGTCTCTTTCACTTGATCACGTAAATCACGCAAATGTGGCAAGACGGTCTCTAAAAGATTGTGTTCATTCAAGGATCTGAAACCAAGAGTCAATAATTTTCGGGAAAGTTTATAGCGTTTCGTGTCTTCACTAAAATTAAGATATTCCAGCCGCACCAATGTATTCAAAATACGGTAAGCCGTAGTCTGAGATATATCGAGCACCGACTTAATATCTTGCAATGTTTCCCCCGCCGACCGCAAGGAAAGGTACTCAAGAACCGCTATGCCCTTCTCTAAATTAGGCACTTTGTAATTCTCGTCCACTTTTTCCATATTTGGTAGCGTGTTTTCCATATTTGAAATTGCATTTCAGATTTGAATCAAATATAGCAGTGATGAATTTAAACAAGACACGAAATATGTAAAAAAATATTAAGTATGTTGCAGAGCATAAATATGCTATAGAACAAAAAAAGCCAGAATCTCTTCCGGCCTTCTCCAAACGCAATGAATCACCTGTTTTTACTTCTTGCAATCGCAAGTTGAATATGCTACCAACATCCAAACCAATTTTTCTTGTTCCTTAAGATAATCGCTCATCAACGCTACCGTAGCCTCATCGCCCGCCTCCGATGCCAAGGAAAGAAGTTTACGTTCCTCACCAATCAGCAGGCCATAGGTATCGAGAATATGTTTCAATGCCTCGTCACCACAAGATACGCCTGATACCTCTTTTACACGGGCTACTTTCAGGTACTCGCTGAACTTGTTCTCCGGCTCCCCTCCCAACATCAGGATACGTTCCGCCAACTCGTCAACCTTCTCGGCGGCGTTGTTGTACATATCCTCGAATTTGCCATGAAGAACGAAGAAACCGTGTCCCTTGATGTTCCAATGGAAGCCACGAAGGTTCGTATAAAATACTTGGTAATCCGCCAATAATTGTTTCAGGCTTGCTACTACGTTACTTACCGCAGATTCTTCTAAATGAATATAATCTAATGTTCTCATAATTGCTACTTTTTTAAATTGTTATACTTTTTGTTTTTCTTGTACCGCAAAAACACGGCAAGTATAAGTAACTGTAAAACAAATCTTTTATATCAAGATAGAGAAATTTTATTAAACTATCCCGTACAATAGGTATGTAAATGACACGAAGTGTTTCACCATTTTTCCACAAAGTTTAATAGACATTCAAAGATTTTACGTAATTCTGGAAGACTTTTATAACCTCTTATAAATAAAGAGGTTTGAACGGAAAG